>Ga0209050_1000487_pt1 | contig 68913 bp, 55 predicted proteins | sample Araplavi_mTSA_r2_FD_184276 | JGI IMG/M metagenome (GOLD analysis project Ga0209050, IMG submission 184276) | Arabidopsis root microbial communities from North Carolina, USA - plate scrape MF_Cvi_mTSA_r2 (SPAdes) (version 2) | ecosystem: Host-associated > Plants > Roots > Endosphere | place: USA... | reverse complement strand
GCGTCGGCTGGCAACGACGCGCGCCAGGTCACCTCGCTGTCGTTCGACTTCGTCGATTCCACCGGCTGGCTGCACCGCCTGGGCAGCGAGCGCTACGCCAGCCTGCTGGCCGAGTTCCACCAGCGTTCCATCGCGCAGATCGAGCGCCACGGCGGCGTCGCCGACGACCCGCAGGGCGACGACGGCGTGATGTCGTACTTCGGCTACCCGTCGGCCAGCGAGCGCAGCGCCGAGCAGGCGGTGGCGGCGGGCCTGGCGATCGTGCAGTCGGTGGCCGGCATGTCGACGCCGGTGCAGGTGCGCGTGGGCATCGCGACCGGGCGCGTCTCGGTGATGGCCGGCCAGCCGGTCGGCGTGTCGATCCACCTGGCCGCGCGGCTGCAGAGCCGGGCGGCCCCCGGCACGGTGATGGTGTCGGACATGACGCTCGCGCTGGTGCAGCACCGCTTCACGGTGCAGCCGCTCGAGAACACGCTGGCGCTGAAGGGCATCGAGGGCGCGCAGCGTGCCGGCGTGGTGCTGCACGACCGCAAGGAGCACCGGCTCGACGCGCTGCCGCGCCTCACCCCTTTCGTCGGCCGCGACGCCGAGCTGGCGGCGCTGCTGCACCACTGGGACGCGCTGCAGGCCGGCGCGCTGCGCGTGGTGCAGCTGCGCGGCGATGCCGGCATCGGCAAGTCGCGGCTGGTGCGCGAGTTCCGCCACGGGCTGAAGGCGCGCGCTGCGCTGTCGTTCGAATGCCGCTGCCTGCCCGACCACGCGAGCAGCGCCTTCCATGCGGTGATCGAGGCGATGCACCACTGGATGGGCGTGCGCGACGACGACGACGAGGCGACGCGCCGGCGCAAGCTGGCCGACGCGATGCCGCCCGGCATGGACCCGGCGCAGGCGCTGCCGGTGGTGGCCGCGTTGCTGTCGCTGCCGGGCGAGCCGCTGGCCGGCACGCCGGAGCGGCTGCGCGAACGCACGCTCGCGACGCTGGTCGAATGGTTCCAGCGCAGCGCACAGGCGCGGCCGCTGTGCCTGGTGGTCGAAGACCTGCACTGGGTCGACCCGTCGACGCGCGAATTCCTCGGCCGGCTGCTGGCCGGCAGCGGCGACGTGCCGATGCTGGTGCTGCTGACCGAGCGCACCGGTCCCGACGAGACCGCCGCGCCGTGGCAGCCGCCGGTCGTGCACGAGACGCTCGAGCTGCACGGCCTGCGCCCCGACGAATCGCGCCGGCTGCTGAAGCAGGCCTGCGGCGAATCGCTGCTGCCGGCCGGCGTGGTGCGGCTGCTCGCCGGCCGCTCCGACGGCGTGCCGCTGTTCCTCGAGGAATCGGCACGCATGATGGTCGAGCAGAGCGCGACGCTCGACGAGATGCTGCCGCAGTCGCTCGACGTGCCGGGCAGCCTGCAGGACCTGCTGATGGCGCGGCTCGACCGGCTCGGCCCGGCGCGCGCGATCGCGCAGTTCGGCGCGGTGCTCGGGCGCGAGTTCCCGGTCGCGCTGCTGCAGCAGGTGCTGGCGCACGGCGGGCGCCCGATGACGCCGCAGGAGCTGACGGCCCAGCTCGATGCGATCGAGCAGTCGGGTCTGCTGGCGAGTACCGGCGGCAGCGGCGAACGGCGCTGCGCCTTCAAGCACGCGCTGGTGCGCGACATCGCCTACCAGTCGCTGTGGACGCGCGACCGCCAGCTGGTGCACCGTGCGGTCGCCGCGGTGCTGCGCGACGCCTGGCCCGAGCTGGCGCAGCGCCAGCCCGAGCTGCTCGCCCACCACCAGACCGAAGCCGGCCTCGCCGCCGAGGCGCTCGGGCAGTGGGAGGTCGCCGCGCGGCTGGCGGCTTCGCGCTCGGCGCACGACGAAGCGATCCAGCACCTGCAGCGCGCGCTCGCGCTGCTCGACAGCCAGCCGCCGGCGCACGAGCGCCGCGCCATCGAGCTGCGCCTGCAGCTGCTGCTCGCGTCGCGCTACATCGCCACCGAAGGCTATGGCGCGCCGCCGGTCGAGCGCGCCTATGCGCGGGCCGAGCAGCTGGGCGACGAACTCGGCGACGCCGGGGCGCGGCTGAAGGCGCAGCTCGGGCTCGAGGGCTACCACTTCATGCGCGCCGACTTTCCGCGCGCCCACGAGATCGCGCGGCGCGCCGAGGCGCTGGCCGAGCAGAGCGGCGACACGATGGCGCGGCTGCAGGTGCGCTGGGCCACCGCCAACATCCTGTTCCACGAGGGCCACGGGCTCGCCGCGGTGCAGCGCATGGACGAATGCCTGGCGGTGTACCGGCCGGAGCACCACCGCCGCGCCGCGGTGCAGGACCCGGGCGTGATGTGCCTGTGCTACTCGGCCTGGGGCCAGTGGGAGCTCGGCCATCCGGACGACGCGCTGGCGCGCATCGAGCGCGTGCAGCAGCTCGCGCGCACGCTCGACCACAAGTTCAGCCTCGGCGAGGCCTTCGGCTTCGCGGCCAACGTGCACCGCTACCGCGGCGAGCACCTGCAGGCGCTCGCCTGCGCCGAGCAGGCGATCGCGATCTGCGACGAAGGCGGCTTCGCGGTGTGGCTGGCGCATGCGCATGTGATGCGCGGCTGGCTGCAATGCGAGCGCGGGCTGCACGACGAAGGCGTGGCCGAGATGCGCGAAGGCCTGGCGCTGTGGGCGCGCAGCGGTGCCGTCGTCACGCGGCCGCTGTACCTGACGCTGCTGGCCGAGGGCCTGGCGCGCGGCGGCGACCTGGCGCAGGCGCTGGCGCGGCTCGACGAGGCGATGGGCATCGTGCAGGCGCATGGCGAGCGCTACTACGAGGCCGAGGTGCGCCGGCTGATCGCCGAGCTGACGCTGCGGCGCGACGGCCCGGCGCTGCCGGCGGCGCGCCGCGCGGCCGAGCAGGGCCTGCAGGCGGCGCACGCGCTCGCGGTCCAGCAGCACAAGCGCGGCTTCGCGCTGCGCAGCGCCACCAGCCTGGCCCGGCTGTGGCACGAAGACGGCCGCACGCGCGAGGCGCTGCAGCTGCTGAAGCCGGCCTTCGCGTCGTTCACCGAAGGGCTGCAGACGCACGACCTGCGGCAGGCGCGCGAGCTGCTGCGCTCGATGGCTTGAGCGCGATCGATTGGGCACTTGACGCGGCGACGCGAGGAGGCGGCGATGACGACCGACAGGAAATTCCGGCCCGGGCCGGTCGATCTGCCGACCTGGTTCGGCGGCAAGAAGACCGACTACGCGCGCAACCGCATGCTGTTCGACTGGCTGTGCGACTGGCGCAGCCACCGGCTCGGCGACGACGAGAGCCTGCCGGCACAGCGCGATGCGCTGTTCGCAGCGCTGGCGCAGTGGCCCGGCCTGTTCGGCGTGCTGGAATTTCCGAGCCGCGCGATCCATCACGTGAGCGACTTCGAACCCGAGGGCAGCCCGGTGGGGCGCGACGCGACCTTCGGCCACCGGGACGTGCACCTGGTGCTGGACGCCAAGGACATCGCGTTCGTGCTGAGCCACGCCACGGCCTTCAGCAACGAGGCGTACAACAAGCTCGGCTCCGGCACCTTCCTGCTCGGGCTGGACGACAAGAAGCTGCGCCAGCGCCAGCGCAGCGCGGCGCAGAACGCATTGCACTACGACGCGTCCACGGTGGCGCAACTGGCCCAGCTGGCGTTCGACGAGGCGGCGCCGATCTCGCTGCGCGCGCCGTTCTTCGACCTCGCCGAACTCGCCGAGCAGGCGGCGCTGCGCTTCTGCAGCCGGCTGTTCGGCTTCGCGACCAGCGACTACCCGCTGCTGGAAGGCGCGCTGCGGGCGGCCTACATGGCGCTGACGCACCAGAACCTGGGCCGCCATTTCGTCAGCGATCCGGTGCCGCTCGCGAAGGCGCGTGACGCGATGGGGCAGTTGTTCGCGCGCTGCTGCGAACTGATCGACGAGTACCAGCATGACGCCGACAACCTGCCGACCGGCGTGGACCTGCGGACCGACCTGGTGCCCGGCTTCGTTCCGGCGATGCGCCGCCTGGCCGGCGACGCGGGCGACTTGAGCGGCGAGGAACTCGGCGTGATCGTCGTCGGCGTGATGGCCGGCGTGGTGGGCAACGTGCAGGCGGCCGTGTGCTCGGCGCTGCACGAGTTCTTCAGGAACGGGCTGGTCGAGACGCTGCGCGACAAGGTGCGCAGCTCGGAGCGTCCGCTGGATGAGCTGTGGCCATGGATCGCCGAAGCGCTGCGGCTGAACCCGCCGGCCGCCTACCTGCCGCGCCGGGTGGTCGAAGACGTCAGGCTGCCGGGTGGCACGACGCTGAAGAGGGACAGCGAGTGCGTGCTGGCCATCGTTGCGGCGTTGCGTGCCAAGGGAACGGCTTTTGCAAATCCGCCACCAGCCGATGCCGATCCGCTGATCTTCGGCCTGGACGGTGGAGCGTCGCCGCACGGCCTGCATTCATGCATCGGCAACCTGCTGGCGCGCCCGTTGATCGGCGAGATCGTGCGGCGCGTGCTGCTGCTGCGCGGGCTGGCCGAGGCGCTCGATCCGGAGGACGGCACGCTGGTCGGGCTGGAGCGGCGCTGGGGCTTCGCCTGCAAGCGCTATCCGCTGAGCTGCCGGCTCGACCGCCAGCATGCGCTGAACGTGTCGATGCGCGTGAAGACGCCGGTCGCGGTGCATGCCGAGGCGTTGAAGGCGGTGATCCGCGCCGGCGCGCCGCGCATCGAATGGGCGCTGCGCGAATCGCGGCACATCCACTTCGCCTGGTTCGAGTTCATCGAGAACGACAACCGGCTGGTGCTGCACACGGTGTTCGACGGCCTGTTCGAGTCGTACATCGAGCATTTCGCGCTGGCGGTGGGCGAGCTGTTCGACCGCATCTTCGAGCACATCGAAGACGCGCCGCCGATGCCGGTCAACAAGTACCCCGGCGCCTTCATCGACCTGATCCGCCGCAACGACCGGCCGGTGGCCGCCGGCTATTTCTTCAGCGCCTACCCGGGTGCCGAGACGGCGCAGATCCGGCGCGTGATGGGGGTGAAGCCATGACGGCCCGGCCGACGGCGCCGCGCACCCCGCGCGGGGAGCAGTTCGACCATGTGCAGCGCATCGTGCTGTGCACGCCGCGGCAGCCGCTGGTGCAGCACCTGCTGCTGCAGTTCGTCGGCACGCAGTCGCAGGCGCGCCGCTTTCTTGCGACGCTGGGCCGGGAGGTGTCCCATCACCCGAGCCGCTACGCCGACCCCGAGGCGCAACTGAGCATCGGCTTCAGCTACCGAGGCCTGGAAGCGCTGGGCCTGCCGCTGCAGGTGCGGCTGGTGCTGCAGAAGCTCGCGCCGTCGTTCTGCCTCGGTGCGCCGGTGCAGGCGGCCACGCGGCTCGGCGACACCGGCGCGAGTTCACCGGACCGCTGGGACCGCGACTTCCGGCTGGAGGCGCTGCATGGCGTCGTCAGCCTTCACAACGACGGCGGCGACCGCGCCAGGACGCAGTTGGCATGGGTCCAGGGGCTGGCCGCCGAGTTCCGCGTGCGGCTGTCCGCGCAGCCGCTGCGCGGCGAGAACTTCAGCCTCGGCGGGCCCACGGAGCGCTGGGTGCACTTCGGCTACCGCGACGGCTTGTCGCGCGTGCGCATCAAGGGCTGGTCGCACAGCCCGGACGCCGCTGACGACGAGAACAGGACGCTGGACGTCTCGGCGCACCGCCCCGGCGAGTTCCTGCTCGGCCATCCGGACGACAGCGGCGCGAACCCGTGGACGCTGGTCACGCAGTCGCGGGCGGTGCGCTCGTTCTTCTGCGAGGCCAGCTTCGGCGTGCTGCGGCAGATGGAACAGGACGAGCCGGCGTTCCGCGGCTGGGTCGCGCAGCGGGCCGCGCAGCTGGTCGCGGCCAGCGGTGGCGCCATGAGCCGGCAGGCCGCGACCGCGCTGGTGCAGGCCAAGCTGTGCGGCCGGTTCCCCGACGGGCGGCGCATCGATGCGCAGACGCAGGCGCCGCTCGGCCAGCCGAAGCACGACTTCGACTACCGCGACGACCTCGACGGCAAGGGCTGCCCGTTCGGCGCGCACATGCGGCGCATGAACCCGCGCGGCGGCGAGATCGCCCACCAGCTGCGGCGGCGTCCGCTGATGCGGCGCGGTGCGCCGTACGGGCCGCGCTGGCGCGACGACGAGACGGGGCCTGTCGAGCGCGGCCTGCTCGGGCTGTTCTTCTGCAGCAGCATCGAGAACCAGTTCGAGCACCTGCTGGGCGAATGGGCCGACCGCGTGCCGATGGGCAACCGCGACGTGGGCGAGGCGAAGGACCCGCTGGTCTCGCGCCATGAACGGCCCGACGCGCGGTTCGACCTGCCCGGCGAGGTGGGGGTGAAGGTGTTCGACGGCCTGAAGCCCTTCGTGCGCACGCGCGGCACCGCCTACCTGCTGTACCCGACGCGCGACGGCCTGCAGCAGCTCGCGACCGAGGACGGCGGCAACTTCTGGGTCGACGAGGTGGACCGGGAAGCCTTCGAATGACCGCGCCGCTGGACACCGGCGAAGACGTCGTCGAGCTGCCCGACCCGCTGACCGAACGCCCGCCCGACGACCGCTTCTGCGACCTGGTGCTGACCGGCGGCGTCGCGAGCGGAGTCGTCTACCCGTGGGCGATCCTCGAGATCGCGCGGGCGTTCCGCTTCAAGAACATCGGTGGCACCTCGGTCGGTGCGATGGCGGCCGCATTGGCCGCGGCTGCGGAGTACGGCCGGCGCAATGGCTACGACCAGGGCTTCGAGGTGCTGCGACGCGCGCCGGGCGACCTCGCGAAGCCCGGGCCGCGCGGGCTGCGCACAAAGATGCTGTCGCTGTTCCAGCCGGCCCCTGAAGGGCAGCGGCTGTTCGACCTGTTCGTCGGCGCGGTGGACATCTATGGCGAGACGCGCCGCAGCCGCGTTCCGCGCTGGGTGCGCCTCGGCTGGCCGACCGTGCGCAGCTATCGCAGGCCCGCGCTGTGGGGGGCGCTGGTCGGGCTGGTCATCGCCGTGGTGTTCTCCGCGATGCCACCGTTCGGCTGGGGCGGGTTGCTCCGGCTGCTGGGGGCGTTGGTGCTCGCGGTACCGGTCTGTGTCGCGGGAGCGGTCACCTGGTTCGGCTTGCGGCCCGACCTGATCGCGGGCCTGGTGAAGAACGACCTCGGCCTGTGCCGCGGCACGACCCAGCAGGGCCGCGACCCGAAGACCGACCCCGGCCTCGTCGAATGGCTGGACAAGGGCATCCAACTGGCCGCGGGCCTTGGCCGCGAGGATGCGCCGCTGACCTTCCGCGACCTGTGGTCGGCCCCGGCGTCACCGGGCTCGGCGCGTGTCGTGGTGAGCGACGGCGACGACCGCCGGTTGCGCTCGATCAACCTGGAGATGATCACGACCAACGTGACGCACGGTCGGCCGTACCGGCTGCCGCTGCAGGACGAGAGCGACCGCCTGTACTTCCGGCCGGACGATCTGCGGCGCTTCTTTCCGGAGCGCGTGGTCGCGGCGATGCTGGCGGTGGCGCAACCCTATGCGCCAGCCAGCGCGTTCGACCCGCCCGCGGGCATCAAGACCCTCGGCCTGTGGGAACTGCCGCGCGGCGACCTGCCGATCCTCGTGGCGGCGCGCATGAGCCTGAGCTTCCCGCTGCTGTTCTCGGCGCTGCCGCTGTGGGCGGTCGACCACGAGATGCCGCGCGAGGATCGGGTGCCGAAGCGCTGCTGGTTCTCCGACGGCGGGCTGTGCTCGAACTTCCCGATCCACCTGTTCGATGCGGCCGTGCCGCGCTGGCCGACCTTCGGGCTGTGGCTGGGCCAGCGCAACCCGTTCCGGCGCAACGTGTTCGTGTGGTTGCCCGAGACGCACCTGCAAGGCAGCCGCGACAGCTGGCAGCGCTTCGACCCGACCGACCCCGGCACGCCGGTGCAGGCGCGCGAGCGTGCCGACAAGCCGCTGGGCTTCCTCGCGGGCTTCCTGCTGGCGGCCGGCCTGACCGCGAAGGACTGGCAGGACCGCAGCGCGATGCGCCTGGCCACCGCGCGCAACCGGGTGGCGCGGCTTGCGCTGCGGCCGGGCGAGGGCGAGCTGCACATCGGCATGCCGCGCAAGCGCATCCTGCGGATGGCGCGGCGTTACGGCACGGCCAGCGGGCGGCTGTTCGTCGAGCGGTATGCCGAGGCGCCGGGCGAGCGCGCGACGGCGGCATGGCGCGAGCAGCGCTGGGTGAGGCTGCAGGCGCTGCTGGCGGGATTGCGCGGGTGGCTGACGGGCGCTGCATCGGCCGCGGCAAGCCAGGCGCACACCGTGCCGATGCGACAGGCGATCGACGCGGCCGTGGACGTGCCGCCGCTGCGTGGCCACGATGAGGGGGCGCGCACGTTGCACGACGACGAGGCCGAACAGCTGCAGGCCTTGCTGGTGGGCATCGAGCAACTGGAGGAACGGTTCCGGGTCAACGATGCGAAGCAGCCGTACAAGCCGGTGCCGGCACCGGAGCTGCGGCTGCGCACGCCGGTGTGAGGGATGCTGTCGGATCTATTTCGAGTGTCGGTGGACGTAGACGCCGAGTTCCGAAGTTGCTGAGAAATGCTTGCTGCCCGCGCCGAAAGGAGAGATGCCGAAACCGTCTCCTTCTTCTCCGTCTGCGACCGCAAGCAGCAGTTCCGCGAGCATCCTCAACGAACGGGGTGAACCTTCGATCAAGAGCGTGCTTGAACCATTGGTGGTATCTGCCTCCAGCAGTTTCAGCACAAGATCACCACGCCGAGATGCATACCTCTCGCAGATCTCATCTGCTTTCATCGCCTTCTCCTTGAGCCGCTTCTAGAACTTGCGTTTGGGACGGCCATCGTCCCACACGTCACGATCGCGCTTGCCCTTTTCGTAGTCGCGCTTGTCCTTGTAAACCTCCCAGTGATCCTTGTGGAGTTGGTCTCGCTCCCAAATCTCGTCGGTCGATTTCTCTCGCTTTCCCTTGGTGCCTCGCACAGGCTCAAAGTCTTCTGGATTTGTCGTTGGAGTCTTTTCACGCTCAGGCTCGGCTTGCGAGCCTGAGCTGTCTTCAGAGTTGCTCTCGCTGAACATCCGATCCCAGGCCCGCCCGAGCGCCTGCGCGCAGCGCCCGTAGGCATTGCCGACCGCATCGCGCGCGGCCTGGAGCGCCCGGATCGTCGCCTCTGCGAGCACCTTGTTCTCTGCGGTGCCCGGCACGGCCGCCGGCGGCAGCGGGATCGGCAACCCCGGCATCGGCGCGGCCTGCAGCCCGCTCGGGTCGACCCGGCTGGTGGGCTGGCCGTCGACATAGCCGTAGGTGTTGATGCCCCCGACGAGCCCGATCGGGTCGGACTGGTGGTAGCGGCCGGTCTGCGGGTCGTAGTAGCGCTGGCCGTTGTAGAACAGGCCCGATTCGGCATCCGCGTACTGGCCCGGGAAGCGCAGCGGGAAGGTGAAGGCGCCAAGGCCGCTCGGGTCGACCTCGGGCGCGCTGCTGCCGAACGGCTCGGCCAGCCAGCGCCAACGCGTGTTGCCCTGCAGGTCGACGACGAGCCGCGGCGTGTCCAGGTGATCGGCGTGGATGAAGAAGATCTGCAGCGGTGTGCCAGCCACTGACCCAGGCATCACGACCGCCACCGGGATGTCGCCGAGCCAGACGTATTCGCGCACCGTCGCGCCGGACGCGTCGTACTCGCCGAGCAGGTGCCCCTGGTGGTCGTGCACGAAGATCAGCGTGCCGGCCGCGCTGCCGTTGCTCTTGCGGATGCGCTGCCCGCCGGCGTCGCAGCTGTAGACCGTGGTGACACCGCCGCGAGTCAGCGTGGCGATCTGGCCGGCGAGGTTGTAGGTCGCGGTGTAGTCCGCGACGACCACGTTGCCAGCGCTGTCGTGCGAGAAGTCGCGTGCCGGGTTGCTGACCGCACTCAAGCGATTGCTCGCGAGGTCGACGCCGTAGCTGCTCGCACTGCCGTTCAGGCTGAGTGCACTGCGGTTGCCGCTGGCGTCGTAGACCAGCGCCCAGCTCGTGGTCGCGGTGAGCACGCTCGTCAAGCGGCCGTTGGCGTCGTAGCTGAACTGCTGGTCGAGTGCCGGCTGCGGCGTGCCATCGGGCAGCCGATGCGTGTAGCCCGCTACCCGATCGGCCGCATCGTAGGTGATGTCGCGGAACAGCGGGCCCAGGCGCTGGCGCACGATGCGCCCGCTCAGGTCGCGCCAGCGTTCGTGCGCCAGCGGGCCGGCCTGCATCTGCCAGGCCCAGCTGCGCACTGCGCTGCCGAAGGGCTCCCAGCGGATCTCGTCGAGCAGTGGCACGGCGGTGCTGCCTGCATCGGCGGCGAAACCCAGAGAGATCGCCTGTCCTTGCGCGTACCCGATGGACAGCACGTGGCCCGACGGATACGTCAACGTCGTCAGCTTGCCGCGCGTGTAGCCGTACGCGACGGTGTGCACCACCGGCGAAGGGTTCGCGCCGTCGGCGGCCTCGATGCGCTGCACCGTCGCTGCCGGCCGGCCCTGGCCGGTGTAGCGGTACAGGGCCGAGCCGGCCGGAAAGCGGCTGCTGGTGAGCCGCCCGCCGCCGTAGGCGAAGTCGGGGCCGGTCTGGCTGTAGGCCCAACCGAGCTCCAGGTCCGGTTCGCCCGGGACGCTGAAGACAAGCCCGGTCAACCGGTGGTCGGGATCGTGCCGGTAGCGGGCGACGACCCCACGGCTGTCGGTGCGCGTGCGCAGGTTGCCGGCCGCATCCCAATCCAGCGTGGTGGTGCCGGTGTCGGGGCTGATCACCTGGGTGATGTCGCCGAAGCCGTTGCGCAGGTAGCGCGTGGCCTTGACGGAATCGTTGATCCAGTTGCTGAAAACAGGGTCCTGGAAACTGCTGGCGACCTGGATCTCCGCACGCAGCGCGGCGGGATGGCACAGCGATGCGATGAGGGCTGCAAGCAGGACGGTCTGCCGCAACGGCTGGGCATGGTGGGTTCGGTTCGGCACGGGATGGGTGTCGCGCGAAGGCGGCAGGCGATGGGGGGCTGCAGTAGAGCAAGCGCGGCATCGCACCGGTAGTGGCCACATGGACCGCTTGCCAATCCAGGATGTGCAGCGTCGCTTCGGACGCGCAGCGGCTCCCGGCGCCGCTACGCCGCCGCCCGCGCGAGCTGCGACAGCCGCTTGACCAACGCGTCGAAGCGCTCGGCCGGCGTGTTGCCGTACCCGAGCACCAGGCCGTTGTCGTCGGCCGATGGCTGCAGCGCAAAGCTCGACAGCGCCGCCGGTGCCATGCCGTGGCGCAGCGCGGCGGCGGCGATGGCGGTGTCCGGATACCGGCGCGGCAACCGCAGCGTCAGGTGCAGCCCGCAATGCCCGCCGTCGATCGCATGCGGCACGCGCAGGTGGCGCGACAAGGCCTCGCGCAACGCGGCCTGGCGCTGCCGGTACAGCCGCCGCATGCGGCCCAGGTGGCGGCCGAAGGCGCCGCCCTCGATGAACCGGGCGAGCGCCAGCTGCTCGTGTCGGTGGCCGCCGCGCAGCAGGTGGGCGAGCGGCGCCTGCAGGCGCGCCGCGAGCGCGTCCGGCAGCACCAGGAAGCCGAGTCGCAGCGACGGGAACATCGTCTTGCTGAAGGTGCCGACATACAGCACCGGCGCCTGCGCCACCAGGCCCTGCATCGCGCCGATCGGTTCGCCGGCGTGGCGGAACTCGCTGTCGTAGTCGTCCTCGATGATCCACGCACCGTGGCGCTGGGCGTTGGCGATCAGCTCGAGCCGGCGCGCGGCGCTCATCACCGCGCCTGTCGGGTACTGGTGCGACGGCGTCGCGTAGATCAGCCGCGGCGGCCGCGCGGTCCAGTCGCCGTCGCGCACGCACAGCCCTTCGGTGTCGACGCGCATCGGCACGATCCGCAGGTCGGCCGCGTGCATCGCGGTGCGGGCGCCGCGGTAGCCCGGGTCCTCGACCCAGGCGGTGTCGCCGGGGTTCGTCAGCAGCCGCGCGCACAGCGCCAGCGCCTCCATCGCGCCTTCGGTGACGACCACCTGCGCCGCGTCGCAGCGCACGCCGCGCGCCACGCCCAGGTGACCGGCGATCGCATGGCGCAGTGCCGGTTCGCCGAGCGGGTTGCCATAGCCCAGCGTCGACGGGCCGGCGCCGCGCATCGCGCGATCGAGCGCGCGGCGCCATTCGGCCAGCGGGAACTGCGCCAGCGCAGGCACGCCGGGGCGCCATGCGGCATCGCCATCGGCCTGTGCGGGCTCGGACTGGATCGGCGACAGGCGCCGCGCCGTCACCGCAGGCACGGCCGACGCGGCGCGTGGCCCGGTACCGCGGGGTGCAGCCGCGCGCGCCGGGCGGGTCAGCGCCGCGACGCGCGTGCCTTGCCGGTCGGGCAGCAGGTAGCCCTCGGCGGCGAGCAGGTCGTACACCGCGGTCACGGTGTTGCGCGAGATGCCCAGGGCGTCGGCCAGCGCGCGGCTGCCCGGCAGGCGACTGCCCGGTGCCAGGTGGGCGCCGAGGATCGCCTGCTTCAACCGGTCGTGAAGCTGGCGCTGCAGCGAGGCGGGGCCTCGCCCTTGCCCGCGCGCGAGCGGCGCATCGAGCAGGGCCTGCGGGACGGAACGGGTCATCGTGGCACCATGAGAATCAAATGGCGTGGCGCTTTTCAAGGTGCCATTGAGGCGCTACTGTAGAGCACCTGGACCGCAACCCCGCAAGGACGAACGAGATGACCTGGCTCACGCCCCTTCGACTGCAAGGCTCGCACTGTTCGCTGGAGCCGCTTTCCATCGACCACGAGCAGGAGCTGATCGCCGCGGTGCGCGACGGCGAACTGTGGAAGCTCTGGTACACCGCGATTCCCGCGCCGCAGGCGATGCGCGCCGAGATCGAGCGTCGGCTGGAGCTGCAGCGCAAGGGCTCGATGCTCCCGTTCACCACGCGCGACGCCGCCGGCCGCGTCGTCGGCATGACGACCTTCATGAACATCGACGCGGCGAACCAGCGGGCCGAGATCGGCTCCACCTGGACGGCCGCGAGCGTGCAGCGCAGCGGCTTCAACACCGAATGCAAGCTGCTGCTGCTGACGCACGCGTTCGCCGAAGAGGCCATCGCGGTCGAGTTCCGCACCAACTTCTTCAACCAGCAGAGCCGCCGCGCGATCGAGCGGCTGGGCGCCAGGCTCGACGGCATCCTGCGCAGCCACCAGCGCATGCCCAACGGGCTGCTGCGCGACACCTGCGTCTACAGCATCACGCGGGCGGAGTGGCCGGCGGTGCGGGCGCATTTGCAATGGCAGCTGGACAAGCCGCGTTGACGAGCGGCGCGGGTGACAAGGCGGTGCGTGTTCAAACCTTGATGAACAGCGCCTCCACGACCGCGGTCATCGTGCTGCCGGTCGTACAGTCTGCGAACGCTTCGCCCAATTCAATGGCCAGGTCGGCGGGCAAGCTCAGACCAGACCTGTTCCACAACTGGTGCACGGCGTTGCCTGCGGCCACGTGCAGTTTTCGGTTCCGCTCCAACGCGCGATCAATCGCGTCACTTTCATCGCCGGAGAGGCCAACGGCCTGACGATCGACTTCAAGATGCTTCAGATTCCGGTTTTTGGTGATCGCGTCCACGAGGGAGCGACGAACATCTGGCGTGAGGTAGTTGGCCTTGAGAGCCAAGGAAGTCAAGCGGCTCTCGCTGCGCTCCAACAGAGAAATCAACGCATCGCACTCGGATTCCGTGAAGCGGAGTGCTACCAGCGACACCGACCGCAGCCGGCAGTTGTTGATCCAGCCTCTGTGCGCGTGCTCTTGGCCGGAGCCGGACAGCGAGGTGAACGGGCGATACAACATTTCCAGGTGGTCAAGAGAAGCGTTCCTTTCCAGCGCCGCGTTCAGGCAGGCGGCTTGAGCACGGCTCAACTCGTAGCGGATTGCGAGCAGGAGTTGGCGCACAAGTGCAACGCGAGCACGCTTTTGTTGCCTGCCATTGCGGCGCAAACGCTCTGAATCTGTGGGTCCGTGAGCATGCAGTCGATCAACTTCAGCGATGTCAAGCGGCCTGCTGTTTTCAGTATGGTGGCCAACGCATCCGTCATTGCAGGTTCCAGTTGCTGACCCGACAGGTCGACGGCAATCGGGTGCGGCCCGGCAATGGCCAGCCATCGGAACAGCCCGAGCAACGCCACGCGATCCAGAACAGGCGACGCGGGCACATGCAGGTCGATGGACGGCGCCGATGGCATGCGTGCCTCGACGACCCTTGCGCCTGACGACGATGCGTCGCTCAGTCGATGGCGGCTGAGCCAGTCCAGCCCGTCGTGATCGTTCTCGAGCAGGCAACGCAGCATGGTGTCGTGCCAAGCCTCTTGAGTGCAGGGAGTCGGAGGCATCAAGTGAGCGCAGCGCTTCGGCGGCACACCGGGGATGGAGATGCCGACCGGAGCGGATGCGCGACAGGACTGGGGTGAGGGTTTGCCGACTGACATGCCATGACTCGATGATGAAGGTGGCCTTGAGTGCCTGAGGCGATGCATGCCGTTCCAACCGCCTGCAAGTGCATTGCATCCGGTCCATGCGAGCTGGTCGTCCCGGCCGCACCGACAATCCCCGCATGCCCTTGCCCTCCGACCCGCCCGCCGCCGTCCCGCTGCGCCCCCGCCTGACCCTGCAGACCCTGACCCGCGGCGACGGCCTGCTCGGCATGCGCGCGATGAACGGCTTCGGCCCGCGCGGCCCGAAGCTCAGCGTCGCGCGCATCGAATGGACCTACGAAGCCGCCCCCGGCCTGCACTGGGAAACGCCGGCGCCGACCAGCGTGCTCGGCAAGCGGCCCGCGCCGACCGAGCTGCTGCGCGGCGCGTGGAACGAGCGCGTGGTGCTCGAACGCGACCTGGCCGCCGAGGCCGATGCGATGGACCTGCTGTGGTCCACCCAGCTGCGCCCGTTGCCGATGCAGGCGCTGCAGTGGCGCAGCGCCGAGGCCGGCGAGGGCCATCCGCAGCTGTGGACGCTGCCCGAAGAAGTGCAGTTCGGCGACTTCTGGCTCGACCAGGTGCCGCGCCTGCAGGGCCTCGGCTGGTCGGTGGTGGTGGCGCCGGGCTTCGCGCACATGAGCGCGCCGGTCGAGCGCTGGCGCCTGCTGATCGACCCGGTGACCGGCGCCGAGCAGGGGCGCGAGCTGGTCGATGCGCCGTCGCGCCACCAGCAGCCGCTGGCGGCGCTCGGCGAGCCGAAGCGCGAGGGCTCGTTCATGGTGAGCCTGGGAATCGAGGTCGACGGCGAGCCGGTCGACCTGGCGCCGCTGCTGGTCGACCTGTTCAAGCGCGAACCGCGCTGGCTCGATGCGCAGCAGGTGGCCGACATTCCCGACGACAAGATCGTGATGCTGCGCCGGGGCAAGGGCGGGCGCGGCATCGAGACGCCGGCCGGCCCGCTGAAGGCCATCGTCAGCGCGATGCTGGACCTGCTGACCGATCCGAAACGGCAGGAAGGCCCGATGAAGCTGTCCAGCTGGGAGGCCCAGCGCATCGAGGCGCTGCGGATGAGCCTGATGGACACGCAGGCCGCGCGCGCCGGCGAGCACGGCCGCTGGCAGCTGCAGGGCGACGCCGGCCTGACCGAGCTGACGCAGCGCCTGCGCGCGGCCGGCACGCCGCCCCCGGTGGCCCCGCCCACGGGCCTCGGGCTCGAACTGCGCGCGTACCAGCGGCACGGCCTGGCTTGGCTGCAGTACCTGCGCGAGCAGCACCTGGCCGGCATCCTGGCCGACGACATGGGCCTGGGCAAGACGGCCCAGGTGCTGGCCCACCTGCTGGTCGAGCAGCAGGCCGGGCGGCTCGACCTGCCGGCGCTGGTGGTGCTGCCGACCACGCTGATCGCGAACTGGCAGGCCGAGGCTGCGCGCATCGCACCGGCGCTGCGCGTGCTGACGCTGCACGGCACCGACCGCGCGAAGCGCTTCGGCGATGCGGCCGGCCACGATCTGGTGCTGACCACCTACCCGCTGCTGTGGCGCGACATCGGCACGCTCGCGCAACAGCCCTGGCACCTGGTGGTGCTCGACGAAGCGCAGATGGTGAAGAACGCCGGCAGCCGCGCCGCCACCGCGTTGCGCCGGTTGCAGTCGCGCCACCGGCTGTGCGTGACCGGCACGCCGCTGGAGAACCACCTCGGCGAGCTGTGGGCGCATTTCGATTTCCTGATGCCGGGGTTCCTGGGCGACACGCGCTCTTTCCAGAGGATCTGGCGCAAGCCCATCGAGACGCAGGGCGAGACCTTGCGCGCGCAGCTGCTCGCGCAGCGCGTGCGGCCGTTCATCCTGCGCCGCCGCAAGGACGAGGTCGCGACCGAGCTGCAGCCATTGACGGAGATCGTCCACCGCGTGCAGCTCGAAGGCCAGCAGCGAGCGCTGTACGAGAGCGTGCGCGTGGCCGCCGACGAGCTGGTGCGGCGGCTGCTGAAGCGCACCGGCTTCGGCGGCGCGCAGATCAGCATCCTCGATGCGCTGTTGAAGCTGCGGCAGGTGTGTTGCGACCCCTACCTGCTGAAGGGCACCGCGATGTCGCCGACGATGGAGCGCGCGAAGCTGGAGTGGCTGCGCGCGACGCTGCCCGAGCTGCTGGAGGAGGGGCGGCGCATCCTGGTGTTCTCGCAGTTCACCGAGATGCTCGGGCTGGTGGCCGACGAGCTGGGCGCGCTGAACCTGCCGCACCTGGTGCTGACCGGCGAGACGCCCCCGGCCGAGCGTGGCGAGGTGGTGCGGCGCTTCCAGCAGCGCGAGCTGCCGCTGATGCTGCTGAGCCTGAAGGCCGGCGGCGTCGGGCTGAACCTGACGGCGGCCGACACCGTGATCCACCTCGACCCGTGGTGGAACCCGGCCGTCGAGCAGCAGGCGACGGCGCGCGCCCACCGCATCGGCCAGGATCAGCCGGTGTTCGTCTACAAGCTGGTGGTGGAGGGCAGCATCGAGGAGCGCATGCTGGCGCTGCAGGACCGCAAGGAGGCGCTGGCCGAAGGCGTGCTGGGCGTCGACGGCGAAGCGAGCGTGAAGTTCAGCGAGGCGGATTTGAAGGCCTTGCTGGCGCCGCTGGCGTGATGGGCCCCACCCCGTTCGGGCTGAGCCTTTCGAAGCCCTGGTCGCCGTGCCGCAATGCCGCCAGCGCGCCGCCCAGCGCCGCAAACCTGAACCGGTACCCCGCCGCCAGCGCCGCACGCGGCACCGCGTTCTGCCCGTCCAGCAGCAGCGTCGACATCTCCCCCGCCAGCGCGCGCATCGGCGCGGCCGGCACCCACAGCCGCACGCGGCGGCCGAACGACGCCGCCATCGCCGCGGCAAACGCCGCCTGCGGCAGCACCTCGGGCGCAACGGCATTCACCGCGCCATCGACGTCGTCCCGCTCCATCGCGAAGCGGATCAGCCCGACGGCATCGTCCAGGTGGACCCACGGCGCCGCCTGCCGCCCGCTGCCGAGCACCGCACCCAGCCCGCAGCGCGCGGCCAGCGCCAGCATCGGGTACGCGCCATCGCCGCGCCCGAGCACCACGCCGAAGCGCATCCGCACGACCCGCACGCCCAGCGCTTCGGCACGCCGTGCCTCGTGCTCGACCGCGGCGCACAGGTCGGACTGGAACTCGCCGGGGCGGGCCGGGCCGGCCTCGTCGAGCGGCGCGAACGCGCCCTCCGGCGAGGCGCCGTAGAAGCCGACGGCCGACGCGCCGACCAGCACACGCGGCGCCTGCTGCAGGCGGCGCATCAGCCCGAGCAGCCCGGCCGTCACACCGACCCGGCTCGCCAGCAGCTCGCGGCGCCGTGCCGCCGTCCACGGCAGGCCGAGCACCCGCGCGCCGGCCAGGTGGACGACCGCGTCGATGCGCGTCTCCGACGGGATCGCCTCCAGGCTGTCGACCACCCACACCCCGGGGCCGAAGCTTGCGCGCGCCTGCCGCAGGTCGCGCGACAACGCGATCACGCGGCGCCCGTCGCGCCGCAATGAAGCCACCAGCGCGCTGCCGACGAAGCCGGTCGCGCCGGTGACGAGCACCGCCGGCTCGATGCGGTGCGACGGCTGCGGCGTGGCGGCGGGCGCCGGCTGCACCCGGCCGAGCCGCCGCACCGCCAGCGCATTGCGCGCGCTCCAGGCCAGCACGCCGATGCCGTACAGCGTGAACAGCCACGAGACCCACGACAGCGCGCCGTGCGGTGTGAGCACCAGTGCGCTCGGCTGCTGCGACCAGCGCCACAGCACCGGCGCGATCAGCGTGACGAAGGCGCCATAGCTGATCGTCAGCAGCGTGTGCAGCAGCCGCTCGAACGGCGGCAGCGCCCGCGTGCGGTCTTCTTCCAGGAAGTCGGCGAGCGTGATCGCCACCTCCGCCGCGAGCAGCCCGGCCAGCAGCGCGGCGAATGCGCCGCGCCATTCGAACCAGCCCAGCCCGACGAAGACGATGCCGTAGATCGCCTCGCGCGCCGCATGCAGCACGAGCTCGCGGCGCGCCGACGCGCGCTGCGGCAGCCGTGCCTGCAGCTCGTGGTGCCACAGGTTGTCGAACGCGCCCATCACGGCCTGGACGGACAGCAGCAGGAAGATCGTGGTCATGGCAGGTCCTCTCAATCGTCGGTGCAGGGATCGGCGAACACGCCGGACTGGTGGAAGGTCTCGCCCCACAGCGGATGCACCATCGACAAGGTGAAGCGGAAGAAGCCGTGGCCGAGGTCGGTGTGCACGACGCGGCAGGTGCCTGGCGTCAGCAGCGCCGGCACCGGCAGGCGCAGCCGGCCCCATACCAGCGAGAACGCGCGGCTGCGGAAGACCAGCGAGCCGTGTTCCTCGAAGACGTCGAGCGCCATGCTCAGGCCGCCGTCGGTGCGTTCGACCAGGCGGCCGTCCGGGCCGAGCTCCTTCGTCGAGCGCACGGTGCGCACATGGCGGGCGCCGAGCATCGCGCTGCGGTGGAAGCCGCGTTCCCACACGACGCCGCCGCGGCCGTCGGCGCTGACGCGCACGGTGGTCGTCACGCCGCTCGCCTGGATGCGCGTCAGCGGGCCGCCGAACAGGCGGGCCATGCGGGCATACAGCGAGCCGATGCGCGAGCAGCCGAGTTCCACGTGGCCGATGTAGGTGGTGTCGGCATGGGCGCGGCCGAAGCGGCGCTGCACCGCGGCCGGCAGCCGGTTCCAGCCGTCGGCGCCGACCAGCGCGGCGAGGTCGAGCGGTGCAGGGGCGGAGGTCGAGGCCTCGGGCGAGGCACGGTGCAGGCGGGTGGCAAGCAGCGAGGGCAGGGCAAACATGGCGGCAATCGAAGGTGGCTGACAAGCCCTCCATCGCGAGAAGTGGGCCAGCCCGGATGCCGAACGCAAGCCGTTGATTCGATTGGGTTTTGTGTTTCGACCTGCATACTTCGTATACAGTGTTCGGACCCCTGGTCGTCAACCTGGTTGACAGGTCCCACCCGCATGCTGATCCACGCCACGCTGGCCTTTGCGTTGTTCGAAACCCTGGCGCTGGCCGGTGTGCTGCTGTGGTGGGCCGACCGGGTCGCGGGGGCGCGGCTGCTGGCCGCCTTCCTGACCGGCATCGCGGTCTGGATCACCGGCAACGAGCTGCCGAACTGGTTCGGCCCCGGCGTCGAGCGGCTGACGATGGCCCTGCTCGCGACCGCGCCGCTGACCTCGTCGTTCTTTTTCCACTTCTGCCTGGTGTTCTGCCGCGTCGAGGTCGGCCGGGCCGGCGTCGCGGCGGCGTATGCGCTGGGCGCCGTCGCGACCGTCGCGGCCGAGATCCTGGTGCCGGGCCACCTGGTCGCGCACCGCGACATCGGATGGATCGCGGTCGCCGACCTCAGCGGCTGGATCGCCAGCATGGCCTGGGTGATCCTCGGCATCGGCGGCGTCTCGGTGCTGCTGCATTCGCTGATGCGCGCGCGCCGCCCCGGCTTCAACCAATACTTCAACCAGATCGCCGCCGTCACCGCATCGTGCCTGTGGGGCATGCTGTGCCTCACCGGCTACGGCATCGCGGTGCTCGACTGGCCGGTCTACCCGTTCCCGCTGCTCGGGCTGCCGTTCTACCCGCTGATCCTCGTCTACGGCATCCTGCGCTACGGCGTGTTCGTCGCGAACGCCTGGGCCCGCCGCGCGCTGGTGTGGGCGCTGCTGCTGGCGCTCGGCGCGGCGATCGTCGCGCTGACGCCGCTGCTGCCGATCGAGTCGCGCTGGATCGGCGGGCTCGCGGTCGCGGCCAGCTGCCTTGCGCTGAACGGGCCGGTGCGGCGCTTTGCCGAGCGGCTGGTGTACCCCGGCGGCGAGGTGTCGGTGGACGACCTGGGCGCCTGGCGGCGCGCGCTGCAGGCGCCCGAGACGCCGCAGGCGCTGGCCGAGCGCGCCGCTTCGCTGCTGAGCCAGCGCATCGGCACGCGGGTGGAGGTGCATGTCGGCGAGGTGCCGGCGCTGCCGGCGCAGGCGCCGTCGCTGGTGTGCCTGCGGGGCGAGGCGGGCGCCGGCTGGACCACCACGCTGCACGGCTGGGAGGCCGCGCCGCCCGGCCCGCGCCAGGTGGCCGAGCTGTTCGGCAGCGTCGTCGCCGATGCGGCGGCCCGCGTCGAGCAGGCGCGCCAGATCGCCGAGCGCGAGCGCGAACGCCAGCTGCAGGCGCGGCTCGCCGAGCTGGGCTCGCTGGCCGCGACGGTCGCGCACGACATCCGCAACCCGTTGAACATCATCTCGATGGCGGTGGCGCTGGCGCCGGCCGAGACCCGGCGCGAAATCGCTGACCAGGTCGCGCGCATCTCGCACCTGACGCGCGACCTGCTCGACTATGCGAAGCCCTGGAAGCTGACGACCGCGCCGATCGACCTGGCGGCGCACGTGCGCAGCGCGGCGCGGCGCCTGCCGGCGCTGAGCCTCGGCCCGGGGCTCGACGGCGAGCTGATCGTCGAGGCCGATGCGCGGCGCGTCGACCAGGCGCTGACCAACCTGGTCGAGAACGCCCGCACCGCGGCCGCCGATGCGCAGCAGGAGGGCGCCGGCGTCCACATCGACGCCGAGGCCACCGGCGATGCGCTGCTGCTGCACGTCTGCGACAACGGCCCGGGCGTGCCGGCCGAGGTGCGCGAGCGGCTGTTCGAGCCGTTCGCGTCGCGCAGCCCCGGCGGCACCGGGCTCGGCCTCGCGATCGTCGCGCGCGTGATGAGCGCGCACGGCGGCAGCGTCGCGCTGACCGAGCGGGCGCCGTGGCGCACCTGCTTCACGCTGAGCTTTCCCAGGACGACGACATGAGCGAGATCGCCCAGATCCCTGAGCCCCCCGAGCCCCTGACCGACACCGGCCGCGTGCTGCTGGTCGACGACGAGGCCGCGTTCCAGCGGCTGGGCGGCGGCTTCCTGCGCGGGCTCGGCCACGAGGTCACGCTCGCCGGCGACGGCGAGCAGGCACTCGAAGCGTTTGCGCGGCAGCGGCCCGAGCTGGTGCTGCTCGACCTGGCGATGCCGCCGCACATGGACCCCGAGATCGGCCTCGAACTGATCCCGCGCTTCGCGCGCGTGCCGGTCGTCGTGCTGACCGGCCATGGCGAGCACGAGCTCGCGCTGCGCGCGACCGAACTCGGCGCGTGGGACTTCCTCACCAAGCCGATCGATCCCGACATGCTGCGCTTCGTCGTCGCACGCGCGCTGCGCAAGGCGCGGCTCGATGCCGAGGTGGCCGCGCTGCGCACCGTGCAGGCGACCGACGACCTCGGCATCGTCGGCCAGGCGCCGGCCACCGCGCAGTTGCGGGCGATGGTGCGGCGCGTCGCGCAGACCGGCGTCAGCGTGCTGGTGCTCGGCCCGACCGGCACCGGCAAGGAGCTGGTGGCGCGCGCGCTGCATGCCTGCAGCACGCGGCGCGACGGGCCGTTCGTCGCGATCCACTGCGGCGCGTTGTCGGCCGAGCTGCTGGAGAGCGAGCTGTTCGGCCACATGAAGGGCAGCTTCACCGGCGCCTACCGCGACCAGCCCGGGCTGGTGGAGGCGGCGCATGGCGGCACGCTGTTCCTCGACGAGGTCGGCGAGATGCCGCCGCCGATGCAGGTGAAGCTGCTGCGTTTCCTGCAGGAAGGCAGCTTCGTGCCGGTCGGCGGGCGGGTGCAGAAGAAGGCCGAGGCGCGGGTGGTGGCCGCGACCCACCGCGACCTGGAAGCGATGGTGCGCGACGGCTCGTTCCGCGAAGACCTGTTCTACCGCTTGAAGGGCGTGGTGCTGCGCACGCCGTCGCTGGCCGAGCGGCCGGCCGACGTGCCGGTGCTCGCGACGCGCTTCCTGCACCGCGTGGCGCCGAAGGCCGGGTTGTCGGCGGGCGCGCTGGCCTGGCTCACGGCGCGCGAGTGGCCTGGCAATGTGCGCGAACTGAAGGCGGTGGTCGAATCGGCCGGCGCGCTGCTGCTGCCCGACCAGCGCGAGGTCGACGCCGACCTGCTGCGGCTGGCCAGTGGCGACCCGGCCGAGGTGGCCGACGCGCAGCACGCGCCGCCGGGCAGCGACACCGCCGGCCCGCTGGATGCGGCGCTGACCGAGCTGGAACTGCGCCTGGTGCGCGACGCGATGACGGCGGTCGGCGGCAACCAGTCCGAAGCGGCGCGGCGGCTCGGCATCTCGCGCGTGGGCTTGATCAAGAAGCTGACGCGGCTCGGCTTGCGCTGAGCCAGGCGCCGAGGGCGGTGGCGACCGCCCATGCGACGAAGAATCCCAGCGTGGCATGCGTGGCGGTGCGGCCTTCGGTCAAGGTATCGAGCACGGGCTGCAGCAGGCGAACACAACCGAAGACGAGCAGCGTGCCGATGACGCCGCCTCCCCAAGCGAAGAACCATCGCCGCGCACTGCCGAACGACCGGAGGCCGATCCAGGCGCCGATCACGAAGAAGGCCGGGCAGACAGCGGAGAAGAACCAACTGGCGCGGACAGAGAAATCGTCTTCGCCGCCCGGGGCGGGAAAGTGTGGCGCCAGCTGCGTGGCGTCGGACAGCTTGACGACCAGCAGGCAGAGGGCGAGACCCGCCAGGCCGGAAGCGAAGGAGGCCAGCAGCCTCTTCATGCAATCGACCAGAACCAGGTTCTCGGTGCCACTCGGTCGCCTGACCAGTGACCGTCCCACGACACCCCCAGGTGAACGCGCAGCCAGTGGGCGCATTCGGTCATCCGGGAGCCGTTCCAGAGGTCGATGTGTTCGCCTCTCCGAAACACGTCGGCATCTCCAGGACGCCGCCGGTAGTTCGCCATGAAAAGGATGCCGCTGCGGCCGGCGATCCTGTCGAACACCTCGCTGCCGTCCAAGGTCTCGTGCGATGGGCAGCCGGGGAATCTTGCAGGCCCGAGCCAGTCAGCGAGTTCTTGCGCACCGACCGTCGTCCCGGCCTGCAGCGAGCCTTGAAACGACACCAACGACACCCCCGAGAGTTCAAGCGCCCGGCCGACCCGCATCGCGCAGGGATTGTCGACGCCTGGGGATGGATTGAACCGCGGGTAGTTCCGCCAGAGCGTCTCGAATTTCAGCTGAGTCATTCGCGTCTCCCTGTGATGAGGCCGGCGACTCTAGAACCTGAAATCGTTCGCGCGCCGTTTCTCGCGCATGAGAACGACACCACCCTGTGTGCACTGTGACGGTGCATCTCCCTCTTCTGGGAAATCGTTGCCACTGTCATCTGCCGGTGTTGCAATCAACGGCCGTCGCCCACCATCACGTTCGTGATCAACAGCGTCGGCACTCCACCCACAGGAAGGACAACACGATGACTTCTCACACCAAAGGCAGCAACACCATCACCACGAAGGACGGCGTCCAGATCTTCTACAAGGACTGGGGCACCGGCCAGCCGATCGTCTTCTCGCACGGCTGGCCGCTGAGCTCCGACGACTGGGACACGCAGATGCTGTACTTCCTCTCGAAGGGCTACCGCGTGATCGCGCACGACCGCCGGGGCCACGGCCGCTCGACCCAGACCTGGGAGGGCAACGACATGGACCACTATGCCGACGACCTGGCCGCGCTGACCGACGCGCTGGACCTGCGCCACGCGATCCACGTCGGCCACTCCACCGGTGGTGGCGAGGTGGCGCGCTACCTGGGCCGCCACGGCAGCAAGCGCGTGGCCAAGGCGGTGCTGATCGGTGCGGTGCCGCCGGTGATGCTGAAGAGCGCGAGCAACCCGCAAGGCCTGCCGATGGAGGTGTTCGACGGCATCCGTGCCGGCGTCGCCGGCAACCGGGCCGAGTTCTACCGCGACATCACGCTGCCGTTCTACGGCTACAACCGGCCGGATGCGAAGGTCTCCGAAGGAATCCGCCAGCACTGGTGGCTGCAGGGGATGGCCGGTGGCATCAAGGCCCACCACGACTGCGTGAAGGCCTTCTCCGAAACCGACTTCACCGACGACCTGAAGAAGATCGACGTGCCGACGCTCGTGATGCACGGCGACGACGACCAGATCGTGCCGATCGCCGATTCGGCGCTGCTCGCGATCAAGCTGCTGAAGAAGGGCACGCTGAAGGTCTACCCGGGCCTGCCGCACGGCATGTGCACGACGCATGCCGACGTGATCAACCCGGACCTGCTGGCGTTCTTCAAGGACTGACGAGCCTTTGCGCCGGGCGCACAGCGCCTTTGCGCTGGTGATGTTGCCGGCCGGCGGGCCTGCACCAAGAATCAGGCCCGTCGACCTCACCACGCGCATGACACGTCCTGCAACCATCTCCTCTCGCCGCCAGCCTTGGCGCAAGGCCTTGCTGTGCGCCGTGGTGCTCGTCGCCCTTCATTCATCCCGAACGAGCGCCTTCATGACACCGGACGCCTGGAATTCGCCTTCTGCCGACGAGCGGCAGCGCATCAACGCCGTGCTCGAGACCTATACCAGCAGCGTCTCGGACGGGGACGCACAACGTTTCGAATCGCAATTGCTGGACTTGAAGATTCCTTTCGCCGGGGTCTGGAGCGACCTGGCCGCGCCGGCGAACCTGGGCACGGTGCAGGACTACGCCGGCTTCAGAAAATCGATCTTCGAAAGCGGCAAACAGTTCAAGCAGCGCTTCAGCAACATCAAGATCGAGCAGGTCGGCAGCGTGGCGCAGGTCTCGCTCGACTACGAGACGGCGTTGAAGGATGCCGCCTACGACGGCAAAGGCTGGAAGGTCATGCACCTGCTGAAGGTCGACGGCCGCTGGAAGATCGCGAGCGAATTCTTCACCCGCCATCCGCGCTGACCCGTCTTGCTGCTGCATCGGGCGGAGAATGCCCTGACGATGCAGTTGTTCAATGAAATGGCCGCCTTCGCGCATGTGGTGCGCTGCGGCGGCTTCTCGCAGGCCGCCCGCGTGCTGGGCGTCGAGCCGTCGTCGGTGAGCCGCAGCGTGGCGCGCCTCGAGAAATCGCTCGGCGCGCGGCTGCTGGTGCGCAACACCCGGGCGCTCGCCTTGACCGAGATGGGCAGCCACATCTACGCGGAATGCGAGAAGCTGCTCGCCGCCGCGCGCAACGTGCAGGACCTGGCCGGCCACTACGGCAGCAGCGCCGCGGGCCTGCTGAGGGTTTCGGCGCCGGTCGCCTTCGGGCAGGTCTGGCTGGCCCCCCGGTTGGCGGGCTTCATCGAGGCGTATCCGGACGTCGACCTGCAGGTGGTGCTCGACGATCGCCCGATCGACCTGATCGACGAACGGGTCGACGCGGCTCTGCGCATCGCGACGGCGCCGCCGCCCGGCTTCGCCGCACTGCGGCTGTGCGCTGCGCCGTATGTGCTGATTGCCTCGCCCAATTACGTCAAGGTGCATGGTGCGCCGCTGCGGCCGGAAGAGCTGACGGCCCACCGCTGCCTTCACCTGGGGTTCGGTGCCTTCGGCCCGTCCTGGCCGTTCCAGCGTGGCGATGAAACCCTCGCGGTGACGATCTCCGGTCGCTATTCGATCGGCAACAGCCTGGCGCTGGCCACGGCCGTGGCGGGCGGTGCAGGCATCGGGCTGGTGCCCGGGTTCAGTGCTGCGCAGGGCTTGGCCGACGGGACGCTGGTGCGTGTGCTGCCCGGGTGGGAACTTGTCGACACCTACCAGCGATCGGCCTACCTGGTCTATGCGGCCGGGCCGCATGTGGCGCCGAAGATCCGGGCCTTGCTGGATTACCTGGGCAGCTCCCTGTAGCGCCCCGAGTCGGGGGAGGTTCAAGCGGCCCGGCCTGGAGTACACCGGAGGCTGCCGTGCCAGCAAGGAGCCTCCATGAGCACCGACTTTCGCGCCCAGATCATCGCCCCCGCTGCGGCCTACGGGCAGGGCGACACCGGCCTGTTCCCGTTCGACCTGTTCGATCGCCAGTGTCTGGCGCAGGGCGATTCGTGGTTCTCGATCGGCTCGATCCCGCCGGGCCTGACGAGCAACGTGCTGGCCGAGCTGTGGCTGTCGCATTCGGCGGTGGTCGTCAACTGCGCCCGGCCGGGCAAGACGCTCGCGCACATGGCCGACACCTTGTCGAAGACGATGTTCCTGCGGCTGCTGCGCGGGCCGTCGTCGTTCCGCTGGGACGCGATCCTGCTGTCCGGCGGCGGCAACGACCTGATCGATGCCGCGTCGGTCGGCCCCGATGCGCCGCGCGACCGGCGCCTGCTGTTGCGCGCCGACGAGCGCGCGATCGCACCGGCCGATGCAGCGGGCTACCTCAGCGGCGACGGCTGGCACACCTTCGAGCAGCACCTGGGCGAGGTCTTCGCGCACTTCATCGACGAACGCGCGTCGGGCCAGAACTGGCACACGCCGACGCTGCTGCACAACTACGCGCCGCTGATGCCGCGGGCGGCCGGGGCGGGGCTGATCAGCGGGCCGTGGCTGCAGCCGGCGTTCGCGGCCTTCGGCATCCCGATCGACGACTGGGGCGAGGTGTCCAGCGAACTGATGCGGCGGCTCGACCGGCTGCTGCGCCGTCTGGTGGACGCGCACCTGACGGCGGATCCGAGCGACACGCTGGTCGTCGTCGACACGCAAGCGGCCGGGCTGGTGCTCGCGGACCCGACGGCCGACGGCGTTTCGGGCGACTGGCAGAACGAGATCCACCCGACGCGGGAGGGCTACAAGAAGCTGGCGGCGGCGTGGCGGGCGGTGCTGGATCCGTTGTTGTGAACGCCGCGCGATGCAGCGATCAGTCTGCCTTCCACCTCGAACGAACGTAGAAGGCGGCCGCCGAGCCGGCGAACAGCGACGAGAGGTACGGCGCCAGGACGGACGCCGTGTTCACCAGCGAGGCCAGCCAGGTGGCGATGACGGAGCCCGCCAGCAGCGCGGCCACCGCGACGGCGGCCTTGCTGCGCGGTGCCATCCAGGCCGGAAACACGACCATGCAGGCGGCGCCGATGGCCAGGCCCAGGCTGATGGCCAGCGTGGTGGGCGCCGCGCCCATGCAGGTCGAGTGGGGCAGGGGAGCGCTGCTCGCTGCGCGGCACAGCTGCTCGCCGACATGCACGAAGAACAGGGCCGCGGTGGCCGCAACGGCAAGCCCGCTTGCGCACAGCATCGGAGCCAGGAGCCATCGGAGGAGCAGCATCAGCGACGTGGGGGTTGGCAGGGAGCGCCGCAAGGGCACGGGCGACGCAGCGCCGTTCCGCGGCGCCGTCGCGGCCATCGTAGCCGCTGTTTCCATCAAGGAGGGGCGGCGCGGTCCACCCGGCACGCGAAGCAGCCGCGCTTCGCGAAATGCAGGTGGATGTAGGCGACCGCGGCATTGCCGAAGAAGCGTCGGATCTCTTCGGCGATCTCGGCACCCTCGCGTACGCTGGCGTCGACGATCATGTCGGCGCCGTCGTACGCACGCACCGACAGCAGCCGCGTGCTCAGGTAGGGCGGCACGTGGTCGGCCGGCAGCAGGCGCTGCACCGCGCCCCGCCGCACGAAGATCGGCCCCGACGCGCGGTAGGGCGAGGCGGCGGGCTGGTGCTCGTACGGCAGCAGGAGCAGTTCGTCGCCCTGCGCGGCGTCTTCGAGGCTGATGCGGCACGGGTAGCCGGTGCTTTCAGTGGCGATGCAGCGCTGCGCGCCGCGGCGGGCGAGAGCCTGGTCGGACAGCGCGAAGAGCGGCGCGAACGGGGCGGCGGGCAGGGCGGCCAGTTGGAAGTGGGGCATGGGGGCGTCCGGTGGTGGAAGACCCGTCATCGTCGCCGTCTGGCGGTGTGGAGGCTGGCCGGTTTCGGACCTGGAGTTCGATGCGAGGTGTCAAACTCCGGCGTGGCGAATGTGATGTCGCCCCATCCAATTCATTCCCGAGAACACATGCGGCGCAACTGGGTCCGACGTTTGATCGGCTTGACGGTCTGCCTGAGCCCGATCGCGCTCGTGGGCGCTTCGCTCGTCGCGGCGGTTTCGCCAGTCCGAGTTGTGCCGCCGTTCGCCGGGTTCTGGTTGGCAGCCGTCGCACTCGCTTTCGCGGTGCTCAATTTTGCGCTGTCGTTCTTGCGGCCCCTTTGGCTGGCGCTGCGGCGCCAGCGAAATGCGCGGCACGTCTCTGGTTTCCCGATCCTTGGAACTATCTTTGCGGTGTGCGCCGCCATCGTCGGCTTTGGTGCGCTTGCCACCGGCATCGCGGCAATGGCGGCCCTGGTGCTGGACACGGGAGGCACCGTCTGGTTCTTGCTGATGTCGTGGCGAGATGCAGGGCTATGGGATGGTGCGACGCAAGCTCGACGCTCCTGACTCTGGATCAGCAGCTGGGATAGCCAGACACGGTGATGCCGAGCCCCAACTCGCCTGCCAGGCGAACCAGCGCAGCACTCACGCTGCGCGACGTGAAGGCACCGGGCTCGTACTCGGTCGCGAAATCGAGTTCTCCGGAAGTACCCGGGGATGCCATGAGCGTCTCGATGGCACTCCGATTTGCCAGGATGAACGCCACGGTGTCGCGCACCTGTCCGGCGAGGTCGTCCATATCGGGCTGACTCGTGGTGAAGTGAGCATGGCCGTTCTCCACGCGGTAGGGCGTGATCGAGACTTGCGCGAGTGCCGTTGAGAGGATCGGGCCGGATATGCGGAGGACGCAGGTCATCTGCAGCTTCAGCGCTTGGCTGAGAAGTGGGTTGCGCGCAATTGTGGACCGCACGGGAATGCAGATTGCCCAGCCCCCGGAACCAACTTGCAGAAGGAAGAGGGCCCCGTGGCCGAGTCCCGCATCGCGATCTACGGTGCGATCGCCGCCAACGTGGCGATCGCGATCACCAAGTTCACCGTGGCCGGCATCACCGGCAGCTCGGCGATGCTGTCGGAGGGCATCCACTCCGGCGTCGACACCTTCAATGGCGTGCTGCTGCTGGTCGGCCTGCGCCTGAGCCGCCGGCCGGCCACTGAGGAACACCCGTTCGGCCACGGCAAGGAGCTGTACTTCTGGAGCCTGATCGTCGCGGTGCTGATCTTCGGTCTCGGCGGCGGCATCTCGTTCTACGAGGGCGTGCAGCACGTGCGCGAGCCGGTGCCGCTGAAGGACGCGGGCTGGAACTACATGGTGCTGGCGCTGGCCTTCGTCTTCGAAGGCGCGAGCTTCCTGGTGGCGCTGCGGCAGTTCCTGAAGGCGGCGGGCAAGACGCCGTTCTGGGAGGCCTTGCACCGCAGCAAGGACCCGACCACCTACACCGTGCTGGCCGAGGATTCGGCCGCGCTGATCGGCCTGCTGATCGCGGCGGCGGGCATTGCGCTCAGCCACCGGCTGGACATGCCGGTGCTCGACGGCGTGGCGTCGATGCTGATCGGCGTGCTGCTGGCCGGCGTGGCGGTGCTGCTGATCGCGGAATCGCGCGGGCTGCTGATCGGCGAGGGCATCCGCCCCGAGACGGCGCGGGCGATCCGCAAGCTGGCGCTGGCGCACCCGGGCGTGAGCGGCGTCGGGCGGATCCTGTCGATGTACATCGGGCCGGACGACGTGCTGGTGACGATGGACCTGGATTTCGCGCCGGGGGTCAGCGCGGCGGATGCGGCGGCGGCGGCCGCGGCGCTGCAGGGGCAGGTGCGGCAGGCCTACCCGATGATCAAGCGCTTGTTCATCGAGGCGGCGGGGATAGCTCGAGTCGACTGACGATCCGGGCCTGCAGGTCCGGACCGACGCGGCGGAACCCCATGAGCCTCGCGGCGGTTCGGACCAGGTCGGCGTGATCGCCTCCGCCGTTGTCGTTGCGTGCCATCTGCAAGGCCGCATCGATCTCGATGAGCGAGATGACGTCCGCCTTCACGGTCGCACCGCTTTCCGCGCCGCGGTCGCGAACGGGCGGCGCTTCCGCCTGGGCTTGCGTGAACCAGAAGGTGCCGTCGGAGCGCAGTTCGGCATACCGCGTCAGGGCGCTCTCCAATGCCGCGCGCGTGGCCTCGAGGATGCGTGCGCCCAACCGCTCCTTGCCAAAGCTCGTCGCAATGCGACGTGCGACTTCTTCGACGTGGATCGGCCCTTCGGCCGTCACGATCCGCTGCGCGAGGTCGGCCAGCACCGACGGACGGACCTCATGGGGTTCCTGACGGCCGTCCACCGGGAACACCGCGCGCTGGTAGACCGGCATCTGGCGCTCGACGACGTCGGGAATCTGGATCGGCGCCGACTCCGCCGCCCGATCCTCGATGGGCTTCGGCCCGTTCCGGTTGGCGCCATGAACGAGAACTCCCCCTTCGGCCGCTTCGCGCGCCGCCGCCAGCGCGGCACGCAGCCGCTCGATCTCCGCCTGCCGGTCATGGAACCAGTCCGTGCTCCAGATCCGATGGAAGCGCCAGCCGAGTTGCTCGAGAACGTCCTGGCGCAGCCGATCCCGCTCGCGCGCCCACAAGGCGCCGTGGTAGGTGGCGCCGTCGCATTCCACGGCGAGCAGGTAGGTCGAGGGTTTGTCGGCATGCCGCACGCCGATGTCGATGCGAAAGCCCGGCGAGCCCACGTGGGGATCGGCCAGAAAGCCGCAGCTGCGGATGACATCTGCCACGTCGTCTTCGAACGGCGAGTCCGCGGCCGGGCCGGCCGGAACGCCCGCATCGGTGCGGCCGTTCTTCGCGAACTCGAGAAAACGCTTGAGGATGCGAGGGCCCTCGCCAGCCGCCCGACTCACGTCGATGTCGCCCGGATCGAACGACGCGAAGATCTCGCAGCGGATGCGGGCCCGGGTGAACAGCACGTTCAGGCGTCGCTCGCCCCCCTCGGCGTTCACCGGGCCGAAGGACATGCTGGACAGCCTGCCCCCGGCGATGGCCGGACCGTACCCCACGCTGATCAGGATCACGTCGCGCTCGTCGCCTTGGACGTTCTCGATGTTCTTGACGAACACGTCCTCGTGCTGGCCTTCCCGCAGGAAGGCGTCGAGCGTCGAATCGCTGCGCCGGGCCAGCTCGAGCAGTTCGGTGATCAGGTTCCGTTGGGCGAAGGAAAAGGTGACGATGCCCAGAGACAGCGACGGATGAGCACGGGCGTGCTCGGCCACCCTGGCCACGATCGCTTCGCCTTCCTTGCGGTTGTGACGTTTTCCGCCCTTGTCGTAGACGCCCGCCACGCGGGTGAAGCAGAGGCCGTAGGCGGCATCCTCCTGCAATGGCGAGGGAGGCAGCACGAGCCCGTTGTCGTAGAACTCGCGATTCGAGACCTCGATCAACGAGGGGTCGCGGGAGCGGTAGTGCCAGCGCAGCATGCGCGAGCCGAGGCCGCGCGCTTCGCACAAGCTCAGGATGCTTTCCATCGTGGCGAGCCTGGCGGCCCCGCCGAGCAGGTCGGGCCCGAGATCCTCGTCGTCGCCCTCGTGCTCGTCTTCCTCGTCGGCGAGCACGCGGTCGAAGAAGGAAGACGGCGGAAGCTGCTTCTTGTCGCCGACCACGATGATCTGCTGAGCGCGTGCGATCGCGCCGAGGGCATCCTCCGGGCGCACTTGCGAGGCCTCGTCGATGACGAGCAGGTCGAACGAGAGCACGCCGGGCGGAAGGAACTGCGCCACCGAGATCGGACTCATCAACAGCACCGGCTTGATCCGCTGCACGGCGTTGCCTGCCCGTTCGAACAGGCGCCGGATCGCCAGGTGGCCGCGCTTCTTGCCGATCTCGCCGCGGATGATCTTCATCTCGCCCTGGGCACCCTGCGGTACCTGCGCGAGATGTCGGCTGAGGATGCCAGCCACGTTCTCGCCGAGGCGCTTGCGCTCGAGCGAGGCGAACGTCGCCACGAGATCGTGGCGTCCTGCCCTGGCGATGTCTCGCAGCGCCGGCGAGCCTTCGAGCGCGAGCTTCCACAGCCGCTCGGCGCGCGCGAACTGCAGTTCCACGGCCGCCGCATGGCCGTCCAGTTCGCCCGAGCGCATCCTTTCGGCGAGCGCCGCCATCCCGGCGGTCTCCAGTGACTGGCGCAGGCGCGCCATCTGCACCCAGGACGCATATCGACCCACCGCTGCGGTCATGTGCCCGAAGCGTTGCGAGACGACACCGAGGTCGGCGGTCTCCATGTCGGTCGCGCCCAGCGCTGCCGGGTCGAGGTCCAGCAGGCCGTTGACCGTCACCAGCGCCGACCGGCAAGCCGGTTCCGCCTGGCGCAAGGCTTCTCGCATCACTGTGACGGCGTCTGCGCGCCCGGCCAGCGCCAGCATCCGTTCCGGCGCAGCGGCAATGGGCGACTCGCGAAGCCTCTCGCACCACTGTGCAACCACCAGGAGCCGCGCGAACTGCGTCTGCTCTGCGCGCCACGCCTCGCCGAGGACGCGGCTGCAATGGTCGCTGTCGCCTTGCCACAACGACTTCGCGGACCTGACGGCGCCCAACCTGTCGACCAGCGCGACCCTGTCGGCCGCCAACTTCGGGATCGATCCGCGCAGCAGGCCACCGAGTTCGCGCGAGGCCCGCCGGTAGGCGCCGCCCCAGCGGGCGAAGAAGGATCGAGTGCCTGCGACGAGTGGGCCTCGCAGAACGTCGAGCGGGTGCTCGAAGGCCGCCTCGACGAACAGCGGCTGCGCTTCATCGCGCGACGTTCGCCAGGCCGCCCCGGCTTGGAGCGCTTCACGCAGCCGGGACAGGTCTGGCGACGCGAGCATGGCGTGCGCCATGCCAAGCGCGTCGGCCGGCAGGCCCTGCAGACGACCGAGCAGGTCTGCAACGGGGGCCGACGTGGCCAGCGCGATCGCCTGCGTCGCGCCCACGGCATCGAGGGGTGTGCGCAGCGCCGTCGCCATCGCCGATGCCGCACCTTGCGCATCGAGAAGCGTCGCGGGCAACCGAGCCAGGTCGACCGGCTGCAGGTCGAGATGGCGCGTGCCCTCGAACGGATGCTCGCCCATGGGCTTTTCGATGGCGAGGCGCTCGTGGTAGCGCCTGATCGTGTCGAGCAGCGCGGCTTCCTCCTCCCGCGTCATCGACGCGAGCGCCTGCGCATCGAGGCGCGGCGGTGGGTTCCCCGCCCCGACGAACCGGGACTGGCGGCCCATGACGCTGTAAGGCGTTTCTCCGGTCGCCCCGATGGGCCGATGGAGCGCCTCGGTCAGTTCGTTCAGGCGGTCACGCGCTTCTCGCAACGCCACCGGATCGCCGGGAAGGTCCGGAATCGCACTCGACTGCGTCATCGTCCATGCGAGTTCAGCCAGCACGGACTTCTTGTTGGCACTGCGGGAATGCAGTTCGAGGCAGATATCGCGCAGGCCGACCTTCAACAGGCGGTCGTGCACGACCGAGAGCGCCGCCATCTTCTCGGCGAGAAAGAGCACGCGCTTTCCCTCCTTGGCCGCCGCGGCGATGATGTTGGTGATGGTCTGGCTCTTCCCGGTTCCGGGCGGGCCCTGCACCACGAGGTTGCGTCCCGAGCGAGCCTCCTCGATCACCTTGGTCTGCGACGCGTCGGCGTCGACGACGTGGAACAGCCGGTCCGGCGGCAGCAGGTCGTCGAGCCGATCGCCCGGCTGGAACAGCGGCGCTTCGCTCTCGAAGCCCTCGTAGAGCAGCCCCCGGGTGAGCGCGTGATCGGCCAGTGCGCCGTCCGGCCACGCGTCCACGGCGAGGTCGAGGTACATCAGGAGCTTGTTGAAGCTGAAGAACCCGACCTGCATTCCGTTCGCGTCGATCTTCCATCGCTCGCGCTGGGCGATCACGGCGTCGACCAGCGCGAAGTAGTCGCTCGGCCGCCACTCCTCACCGATCTCGAGTTCGGGCAGGCCGATTCCGAAATCGTCCATCAGGCGCTGCTTCAGCGGGAGGTTCGTCATGACGTCCTCTTCGCGCATGCGGACGTCGTAGGTCGACGTGCGGGCGTTGCGGATGAGCTCGATCGGCAGCAGCACGAGGGGCGCCTCCCTCGGAACGTCCGAGGCCTCGTCCTCGAACCAGGTCAGGAAACCCAAGGCGATGTAGAGAATGTTGACGCCGGACTCCTCCTCCGCCGTCTGCGCCTCGCGTGCCATCTTCAGCAGCTTCTTCTGCAAGGCCTCGGGGCCGAGTCGGGTGTCCAGCTGCGCGTCGACGAAGCGCTCCTCGCCGACCTCCTCGTGGCCTGCCTCGGGGAAGGCGATCTCGGCGACGTCCTTGTCCCCATCGCGCCCGATCGCACGAAACTTCATGGCCTTGCCCGACGACAGGATCGAATGCACGTCGTCGGAGCGTTCGTCGACGATGTTCAGCACGTTGCCGCGGGTGTTCACCCGGTTGACGTGCACCAGGCGATTTCTCGTTCCTGTCTCGACCAGCCTTCGCCGCGTCTCGTCGAAGAGCCGGGATATCGCGCTCCTGGCCCCCTCGTCCTCTGGCTTCTGCGCTGTCGTCGATGTCGCCATGTGCTTGTTTTCCTCACCACGGGCGCCACTGTCCGAGGCGTCCCGAAAGCCCGCATTATTGGCATTTCCAATGCGCCGGACAGTCGGCTCGGCGAAACAGTCGCGGTCCTCAAGATTGGGTATGCGGTGTTCGCCCTCTGGACGCACCATGGCGCGAACCGACAAGAGAGGTGCCCCATGGGCGTTGTTGCTTCGTTCAAGGGCGCCGCGTCTCGGGTCGCCTGCTGTGGAAGATGGTTGAAAGCAGTCTTGAAGCCGGCACTTCTGTTGTGGCCGTGGCTGCTGTCGACCGCCGCATTCTTTGTCTTTCTTCAGAGTTCGCAGGGGCGGGCGGTGACGTGGGAGATGTCCGCGTCGGCCTGGTACGACTGGAGTTCAGTGCTGGCGCTCGCAGCATCTTTCGCGGCTACGCTCCTTGCGTGCCTGCTGACCTCGCTGGTTGTGTTGAGCTGGCATCGCCGCAACAGCTTGCCGGCGGGGGGGACGGACGAGGCAGACATCGCCGCCACACGACAAGATCGACGAAGGCTCGGGGTGCTGCACATCGTCTGGGCGTTCGCCTTGTCGTCTGCGCCGATGCTTCTGCTGGCGTGGGCAACCCGAAGCCTGGTGGCGCTCGCGATCACGCTCTCGCTGGGCGCTCTCGCTTTCGTCGCGTTGCATGTGGGCCTCCTGCGCGGTGCATGGGCAGACGGCGCCGCGTGGTCGTCGCGGCTCGCTCAACTTCACAGACGAAGATTCTGGCTGGCATTCGGCGCAGTGGCGGTCGCTTCGGCCCCGCTGGTGGTTGCTGCGATGCGCTTGGTGGATGCGCCGGATACCGCCGCAGACCTGGGCCCTGCATTCGTAGCGATACTCGGGCTGTGCGCGTTGTCCAGCTTGTTCGCAGCGCTCTTCGTTGCCCTGCCTCACTGCACCTCGCATCCTCGACTTGCCGGACTCTTGCCGGCTCTCCTCGTCGCCTGCAATGTGCTGTTTCAGCCTCTCGCAGATGCCGACAATCCGCTGCTCAGGGAGGAAAGCAACCGCGCTCGCGCCCTGTACGACCTGGGATCAACACAATCCGCAGGGTGCTCGCGCACCACTCGCAATCTCGAGACTGCACTGCAGAATCAAGCCATGCGAGTGGTCGATGAGACCGCCTCTGCCGGCACTGTTCCAAGCTTGTATTTCATCAGCGCCGAAGGCGGGGGTATCCGCGCAGCGTACTGGACTGCGATGGGGCTGGTTCACCTGGAGGAGTCCATCCCCGATTTTCGTGATCGCATTGCCACGATGACCGGTGTCTCGGGCGGCAGCCTGGGCATCGCAACCTGGCTTGCTGCGGTCGAAGCGACGGACAGCGTTGAAGCCCGTCGAGATCTGATTCACAAGTTCCTGGGATCGGACCTGTTGTCTCCCGCGATTGCGGGACTGATGTTCCTGGACTCGCCCCGTCTCATCTTCGGACCGCTGTGGTTCACGCCTCGTCGGGACGACATCTTCGAAGCCGTCGTCGCCAAGCGGTGGCAGCGACTCGCAGGGAAGGATGCCGATTTCTTCGTCCGACCCCTGGTCGCACTTTGCTTTCTGAAGCTGAAGCAGCCACCGACCTTGTATTTCGGCGCGACGGAAGTCCTTCAAGGCGCGTTCGCACCAATGGGCAACACCAACTTCGCACTGCCCGCCGGGAGCCGCACCTTCATCAATCGCTTGCTGCGAGCCTCCGACCTCATGACCGCCAACGTCGTCCACTCGGTCGTCATGAGTGCGCGCTTCCCATTGCTTGCTCCCACCGCGGACGTGGGTGTATCGCTCGAGGACGTGCATGACTACCTGGCCACGGAGCAGGCACCATTGCCACGCGCGATCCGCGTCAAGATGAATGGCGGCAAGACGCCTGCCGGCTTTCCAACGATCCCAGGCAGTGCACGACTTGGGGTACTGGTTGATGGGGGCTATTTCGACAACAGCGGCTTGAGCATGACGCGCTACGCATTGGACACCTTGGCGACCCGACTGGCCCCTCCCAAGGTCGCCTTTCCCGAGCGGGGAATCATTCCGCAAAGAGAGCTGGACCGGAGCGCCCAGGCGAGCGAATCGGCCAGGGGCGTCGTTGCCACCCACGTGATCCACTTCTCCAACGATCCGTCATCCGTCTGCGTCGAGCCTCAGGGCTGGAAAGCTGCCAGCAGTCGGGCCGTCGTCGAGGCGATTGAACGGGCGAGATTCAAGCCGATCTGCAGCTTCCAGCTGAACGAGCTCGAGTCGCTGTTCCGCTCTCGATGGTTCGGTTGGTTGTCCAGCCCGGCCGAGACAATCCTCGCCGTTCGCCAGGGACACGCGACGCATGAGTTGAACGCGATGGCCAGGCAGTTGAAGACCAGGCCCAACCCCAGCGCCTTGTTCCACTACTCGCTTGCGGGCGAACTGACCCAGCAGCTGTGTGAAGCTCGCGCCGAGGAAGACCGCGACGCCTGTCTGGGCCATGGTGGACGAGCAGGCGCCCCGGACTGGCGAATCGGGACGGCGGAAGAGGGGCGCTCTGCCATCCAGCAGCGGGCCGTGAGCTGCCACGGGCTTGAACAGCTGACACCCTTGCCGCTGGGGTGGACTCTGCATCCTCGTGACACGATGCTGATGCAATGCCTTGCGGCCAATGCCGCATTGAATGCTCGAGTTCGTCTGGCTGACAGCGACGATGACTTTCGGCGAGTTGCGTTGCCGAAGGCCGCGGGACCTGCTTCCGGGGCAGCGACTTCGCAACGGGACAGAGGGCTACCTAGAACCTCCAGTCGATAAAGGATGCGTCATGGACCGTCCGCGTAGCCCGCCATGAACACCCGCACCGCCTCCCGCAGCAGCGCCTTGTTCTCCGCGGCATCGGGCATCTCCAGCATCAGCAGCCCGCGGATGTGGCCGTCGCCGAGGAACATCGCGAGGAACAGGTCCGCGGCCTGCCGCGGGTGCCGCACCTTCAGCGTGCCGGCCGCGTCGGCGCGGCGCAGGTAGGTCGCCAGGTCGCCGATCAGCCGGTCGGCCCCCTGCCGGTAGAAGGCCCGGCAGGCCTCGGGCTGCACGCCCGCGGCGCCATAGAGCGAGCGGAACTGGCCCAGCGCCTCGTCCTCGCGCGCCAGCACCAGGAACTGCTCGCCGATCGCCAGCAGCGCCTTCTTCGGCTGCTGCGGGTCCAGCGCTTCGGCACCCGCCAGGCCGCCCACCACGCGCTCGGTGCGGTCGCGCACCTCCGCTTCGAACAGCCCCTCCTTCGACCCGAAGTGGCTGTAGACGGTCATTTTCGAGACACCGGCCTCGGCAGCGATCGCGTCCACGCTGGCGCGCTCCAGGCCGTGCGCATGGAAGTGGCGGCGCGCCGCGTCCAGGATGCGCCGGTAGCGCTCCGGGTCGCGCGGCCTGCCGCGCGGCTTCGGTGCGGCCTCGGGGTTGGTCTCGTTTTTCGGCATCTGAATTAATGTACTTGACAGTCTAGTATAGTCGCGTACACTTACTGTACTCAATCGTCCAGTAAGTGAAGGCCCCCTCATGACACCCCCCTTGCATCGAAGCCTCGACCCCGGCGCCTGGGCGATCCGCCCGGTGGCGCTGGCGGCGTTGGTCCTCTCGTCGATCCTTCTGTCGGCCTGCTCGGTGGCGCCGGTGCAGCCGCCGGTGCCTTCGGTGCCGCTGACCGCCGCCTTTGCGCACGGCGCACCGGAACCCATCGCCGGCCAGGCCCTCGATGGCGCCTGGTGGGCCGGCTACGGCGACCCGGCACTGACGGCGCTGGTCGAGGCGGCCTTGGCCGCCAACCAGGACGTCGCCATCGCGCTGCAACGCGTCGCCCAGGCGCGCGCGGGCCGGGAGGCCCAGGGCTCGCGCCTGTGGCCCACGGTGGGCCTGCAGGCCTCGGCCTCGCGCAGCGAGAGCGGCCTGCCCGATGCGGTCAAGCAAGGCCAGCCCGACACGCGCGCGCTGCGCGCCGGTGTCGACCTGGCGTGGGAGATCGACCTGGCCGGCGGCGTGCGCGCGGCGCGCGACGCGGCGCAGGCCGATGCCGCCGCCGCCGAGGCCGGCGTGGGAGGCGCGCGCCTGCTGGTGGCGAGCGAGGTGGCGCGGCAGTACTTCATGCTGCGCGGCGCCGAGGAGCGGCTGCGCATCGTGCAAGCGCTGGCCGAGGCCCAGCGCGAAACCGCCCAGCGCGTGGCCAGCCGCCAGCGCGAAGGCGAGGCCAGCGCCTTCGACCTGGACCGCGCACGCGCCGAAGCCGATGCGCTCGACGCGCAAGTGCCGCCGTTGCGCATGCTGGCCGGTGTCACGCAGACCCGGCTCGCCGTGCTGCTCGGCCGCAACCCGTCGGTGCGCGTCGTCGGCGAGGGCGCGGCGTTTGCATGGCCTGCCGCGCGCTACATCGGCACCGGCCAGCCGAGCGACCTGCTGCGGCGCCGCCCCGACCTGGTGGCCGCCGAAGCGCGCGTCGCGGCCGAGACGCTGCGCGGCGCCGAGGCGCGCGCCCAGTGGTGGCCCAAGCTCTTCGTGAGCGCGCTGTTCGGCCGTGAAGACCTGCGGCTGAACGCGCTGGATCTCGCGCCGGTGCACTTCTCGAACGTCGCGCTGGCGTTTGCGACGCCGGTCTTCAATGCCGGTCGCATCGATGCCGGCATCCGCATGCAGTCGGCACGGGCCGAGGAGGCCTTGCTGGCTTGGCAGAAGGCGGTGCTGGTGGCGGTGCAGGAGGTCGAGGACAGCCTGCTCGTGCGCGCCGAAGAGACGGAGCGCGCCGCGGCGCTGACCCGCACCGCCGACCACCGCCGCCGCTCGCTGCAACGCGCGCAGTCGCTGCAGCGCGAAGGCCAGATCGACCTGCTGGTGCTGCTGGACGTGCAGCGTTCGGTGCTGGCCAGCGAACTCGCACTGTCGGACAGCCGCCTCCAGCAGGTGCTGGCCGACGTCCAGCTCTACAAGGCACTGGGCGGGGGCTTCGCGCCGGCCCGGGCCGGTGCTGCCCCCACTTCCATTGCCGAGAGGACCCCCCTGTGAACAAGACCCTTCCTGCCGTGTCGGCCGTCGCCGCAGCGGCCCTCGCCGCGATCGCGCTCGCCGGTTGCAGCGCTCCGCCTGCGCCCGTCGCCGTCGCCAAGCCGGTCTTCGTGACCACGGTCACCCCGACCGCGTCCGGACAGACGCGCGCCTTCACCGCCGTGGTCCATGCCCGCGTCGAGACCGAGCTGGGCTTTCGCACCGGCGGCAAGGTGCTCGAGCGGCTGGTCGAGGTCGGCGATGTCGTGAAGGCCGGCCAGCCCCTCGCCAGCCTGGACCCGGGCGACTATCGGCTGGCCGTCGATGCCGCTGCCGCCCAGGTGCAGGCCGCATCCGTCGATGCGCAACAGGCCGCGTCCGACGAGGCACGCATGCGCCGCCTGCTGGCCGATGGCTCGGTGGGCAGCGCCGACCACGAGCGCCAGAAGGCGCGAGCCGATGCGGCCACGGCGCGCCTCGACCAGGCGCGTCGCCAGCTCGACCTGGCACGCAACCGCGAGGGCTATGCCACGCTGGTGGCGCCCTATGCCGGCGTGGTGACGGCGCTGCGCTTCGAGCGCGGCCAGGTGGTCACCGAAGGCCAGCCCGTGCTGTCGCTGGCCCGTGACGGCGAGCGCGAGATCGTCGCTGACCTGCCGGAGGAATGGGTGGGCCGGGCGCGCACGCTCACCGCGGTGGCCACGCCGTGGCAGGACGCGGCACAAGACGCCAAGGCGCCGCTGCGGCTGGTGCTGCGCGAACTCTCGCCGCTGGCCAGCGCGCAGGGCCGGACCTTCCGCGTGCGCTATGCCGCGGCCCCGGAATCGCGCGCGCAGGTCGCGGCGCTGCCGCTGGGCAGCACGATGGAGCTGACCCTGTCCAGCCCGGGCGCGGGCGCGGCAACGGCCGCGCTGCCGGTCACCGCGCTGGTGAAGGCCAGCGGCTCGGCGGGCGTCTGGCTGCTGGATGCCAAGGGCTCGGGCCTCGCGTTCCAGCCGGTGCAGGTGGTCGGCATGGACGACGCGTCGGTGCGGGTCACCGGCCTGGCCGCCGGCAGCCGGGTGGTCAGCGTCGGGGCCCAGAAGCTCGATGCCGGCCTCAAGGTGCGCGCCGTCGAACGCACGCCCGACACCGGGTCGGCCCCTCTCGCCAAGAGCAGCTCATGAAACGCTTCAATCTCTCGGAATGGGCCGTCACGCACCAGCCGATGGTGCTGTTCCTGATCATCGCGACGCTCATCGTCGGCGTGCTGTCGTTCAGCCGGCTGGGCCGCCTGGAGGACCCGAACTTCGACGTGCCGCAGATGACGGCCATCGTCGTGTGGCCCGGTGCCACCGCGCAGGACGTGCAGGACCAGGTGCTCAACCGCATCGAGCGCCGGCTGCAAGAGCTCGAGCACTTCGAGTACGTGCGCAGCTTCTCGCGCCAGGGCTACGGCGGCATCACGCTGTGGATGAAGGGCGGCAGCAGCAAGGCCGAACTCGACAACGCCTGGTACCAGGTGCGCAAGAAGATCGGCGACGTGCGCCAGGAGTTTCCCGAGGGCGTGCGCGGGCCCTTCTTCAACGACGAGTACAACGACCGCTACAGCGTGCTCTACGCGGTGAGCGCGCCCGAGTTGTCGATGGCCGAGTTGCTGGCGGTCACCGAAGACGTGAAGCGGCGCATCCAGGCGGTGGACGGCGTCGGCAAGGTCGACGTGCTGGGCAAGCAGGCCGAGCGCGTGTACGTGGAGGTGTCGACCCGGCGGCTGGCCGCACTCGGCCTCGCACCGACCGCCGTGTTCGACGCGCTCGCGCGCCAGAACCTGGTCGCCCCGGCCGGTTCGGCCGACGCCACGCACGACCGCGTGCAGGTGCGCGTGGACGGCGGGCTGCGCAGTGCCGCAGACGTGTCCGACGTGACGCTGGAAGTGGGAGGCCGCCTGCTGCGACTGGCCGACGTCGCCACCGTGCGCACCGGCTACGAAGACCCGCCAAGCCTGACCATCCGGCACAACGGCGTGCCGGTGCTCAGCATCGGCGTGACCATGCAACCCAACGGCAACGTGCTGGACTTCGGGCGCGCGCTGGAGCAGAAGATGGCGCAGGTGCGGCAGCAACTGCCGGCGGGCGTCGAGATCCAGCAGTACGCCGACCAGCCGCGCGTGGTGGAAGAGTCGGTCTGGGAGTTCGAGCGCTCGTTCCTGGAGGCGCTGGCCATCGTGCTGGCGGTGTCCTTCCTGTTCCTGGGCTGGCGCACCGGCATCGTGGTGGCCGCTTCGGTGCCGCTGGTGCTGGGCCTGGTGGCCGGCGTGATGTACGCCGCCGGCTGGAACCTCGACCGCATCTCGCTGGGGGCGCTGATCATCGCGCTCGGCCTGCTGGTGGACGACGCGATCATCGCCGTCGAGATGATGGTGGTGAAGCTGGAGGAGGGCTGGGACCGCCTGCGCGCGGCCACCTACGCCTACACCTCCACCGCGTTTCCGATGCTGACCGGCACGCTGGTCACTGCCGCCGGCTTCATGCCGGTGGGCTTCGCCAAGTCGATCGCCGGCCAGTACGCGGGCGGCATCTTCTGGGTGGTCGGGGCGGCGCTGATCCTGTCGTGGCTGGTGGCGGTGGTGTTCACGCCGTACCTGGGTGTGCTGCTGCTGCCGAAGAACCTGTCGGCACAAAGCCACGGCGGTGTGCACCACGACCCCTACGACCGGTCGGTCTACCGCTGGCTGCGTGGCGTCATCGACCGGGCGGTGCACCACCGTGCCTGGGTGCTGGGCATCACGGTGCTGGTCTTCGGCGTGGCCGGCGCCGGCATGCTGCTGGTGCAGCAGCAGTTCTTCCCGACCGCGTCGCGGCCGGAACTGCTGGTGGACCTGCGCCTGCGCGAAGGGGCGTCGTTCGCCGCAACCGAGCGCCAGGTCAAGCTGCTCGAGGCGCGGCTCGCGAAGGACCCGGACATCGAGTTCTTCACCGCCTACACCGGGGGCGGCACGCCGCGCTTCTACCTGTCGATCCAGCCCGAACTGCCCAACCCGGGCTTCGCACAATTCGTCGTCAAGACGGCGGGCATCGAACAGCGCGAACGCGTGCGCACCCGCCTGATGGAGTTGTTCGCCAAGGACGAAGCCTTGCCCGACGTGACGGCCCGCGTCACGCGCCTGGAGTTCGGCCCGCCGGTGGGCTTCCCGGTGCAGTTCCGCGTCATCGGCCCCGACAAGGCGCAGGTGCGCGAGATCGCCTACCGGGTGCGCGACGCGGTGCGCCAGAGCGCGCTGGTGCGCGACACGCAACTCGACTGGAACGAACAGGTCCGCTCGGTGCAGGTGCACGTCGACCAGGACAAGGCCCGGCTGCTCGGCCTGACCAGCGCCGACGTGCAGGGCCTGGTGCAGACCACGCTGGCCGGCGCCACCGTGACGCAGATCCGCCGCGGCGAGGAACTGGTGGACGTCGTCGTGCGGGCCACCTCCGAAGAACGCAAGGGCATCGGCCAGCTGGGCGACCTGCAGGTGTTCACGCGCAGCGGCGTGGCGGTGCCGCTGTCGCAGATTGCGCGCATCGAACCCGGCTTCGAAGAGCCGGTGCTGTGGCGGCGCAACCGCGACATGGCGCTCACCGTGCGCAGCGACGTCGTCGACGGCGTGCAGGGCCCGTATGCCACGGCGCAGATCCGTCCGTCGCTGCAGGCCATCGTCGACAGCCTGCCCACCGGCTACCGCATCGAGGACGGCGGCGCCATCGAGGAGAGCGACAAGGCCAACAAGGCGCTGTTCGCGGTGTTCCCGGCGATGTTCGCGGTGATGCTGACGCTGCTGATGATCCAGCTGCAGAGCTTCTCGCGCCTGTTCATGGTGTTCATGACGGCACCGCTGGCGCTGATCGGCGTGGTGCCGGCGCTGCTGCTGTTCCAGGCGCCGTTCGGCTTCGTCGCGCTGCTCGGCGTGATCGCGCTGAGCGGCATGATCATGCGCAACTCGATCATCCTGGTCGACCAGATCGACCAGGACATCGCGCGCGGCGTGGCGCCCTGGACCGCCATCGTCGACGCCACGGTGCGGCGCTCGCGCCCGGTGGTGCTGACGGCCGCCGCCGCGGTGCTGGCGATGATCCCGCTGACGCACAGCGTCTTCTGGGGGCCGATGGCCATCTCGATCATGGGCGGCCTGGTGGTGGCGACGGCGCTCACGCTCGTCTTCGTGCCGGCGCTGTACGCCGCGTGGTTCCGCATCCGGCGCGACAGCCCCGCGCCGGTACCGGCCGCTGCGCCGCATGAGGTCGGCGCACAGCCGGCGGGGGAGGGGGCTCATGCCTGAGCGCGTCGGCGCCGCGTGCCACCGACGCCAGCAGACGCGACCGCGCGACCTGCTCGACGCGGCACTGGCCTTGTTCGTCGAGAGAGGCTTCGCGGCGGCGCGTGCCGAAGACATCGCGGCGCGGGCCGGGGTCTCGAAGGCCACGCTGTACCTCTACTTTCGCAGCAAGGAAGACCTGTTGACGGCGCTGATGGCGGAGCGCTTCGCACCGGGCATCGCCATCGGCGCACAGGAGCCCTCCGATGCCGGGGCGAGCCCGGACCTGCTGCGCGAGGTCCTGACCCGCTGGCGGTCGGCGCTGATCAACAGCCATGCCGGCGGCATCTTCAAGCTGATCCTCACCGAAGTGCGCAGCTTCCCGAGCCTGGCGGCGTTCTGGTCCCGCGAGGTGATCGAGCCGGTGCGCCGCCGCGTGGGCCGCATCGTCGCCCGGGGGATCGAGCGCGGCGAGTTCCGTCCGGTCGATCCCGACCTGGTGGTGCACGCGCTGGTGCTGCCCATTCTTTTCATGTGCCTGCACCGGCATGCCATCGGTGCCGGCGTGCCCGATGACGCGCTGATGAACGCCCCCGATCTCTTCACCCGCCACCTCGAGTTCGTGCTCGAAGGCCTGGCCCAGCCGCAAGGAGACCCCCATGTCCGTCACGAATGACACCCCCTCCGGCCTCTCGATCGCCGGCACCAGCAGTCATTTTCTCGAGCCGAGCGAACCTGGCGTCGCAGGCCAGGGCCGGCTGCGCTACCTCAAGGGTGGAACGGGCGCACCGCTGGTCCTGCTGCACACCGTGCGCACCCAGGCTGAGCACTTCCGCCACCTCATTCCGCTGGTCCTGCAGCGCTACACCGTGTACGCGCTCGACCTGCCGGGCATGGGCTACTCGCAGATCGTGCCGGGCGCCTCATACCAGGAGCCCGCGATGCGCGCCGCCGTCGAGAGCCTCATCACGCGACTCGACCTGCGCGACGTGACCTTGCTCGGCGAATCCATGGGCGCGGTGCTCGCCCTCACGACGGCGGCCGATCTCCCCGAGCGGGTTCGGCGTGTCGTGGCGATCAATCCCTACGACTACGCCGGCGGCATCGCGAGGTCCAGCGTGCTGGCCCGCTTCATCGTGACCGGGGTCCTCGCGCCTGTTGTTGGTCCGGTGCTCGCGGGGCTGGAACCCAAACCCATCATGCGTGCCGTGCTCAAGGGGGGACTGGTCGACACGACGGCGCTCCGCGACGACTACCTGGATGAACTGCTGAGGGTCGGCCGCCGACCCGGCTACCCGATCGTCGCCCGTGCCGTGTACGCGAGCCTGCCCAGCCTCATTGCGGCGCGTTCCCGCTACCGCGCGGCCAGCGCCCCGGTCCACCTCGTCTACGGCGAGAAGGACTGGTCGCGTCGCTCGGACCGGCAAGCCAACAAGCAGTTGCTTCCCACCGCCGAGTTCACCGAGGTGCCTGGCGCGGGGCACTTCCTTGCGCTGGAACGGCCGGACGTGCCGGCCGCGCTGTTGAACCGGATCGCATGAGTGTGCCTCTGGTCGATCCGGGACGTTCGCCATGACCGATGAGTCGCGAGGCACGCCCCTACGTGCCGAGGGCCGCCCCGAAACTCCTGGGCTCGCCCCGCCAACCCGTGCGCTGCAGGAAGCCCTCCCACGTCAGCGCGTCCGGATCGTTTCGCCGGCTCCAGGCCAGGTCGCGTTCCGGTGCGTAGTAGCCGTGGTCGACCGCGTAGGTGACCATTCCGACGAGTTCGCGCACCAGCCACTCGTCGGCACCGAACGCCGGGAAGTGAGTCAGCAATTCGTCGCGCGCATAGGCTGACGCGTAGTGCGCGCGCCTGCCGGTCACGCGGACGAAGGTGTCGACGATCTCACGCGCCGTCAGCACCTCGCCGATCACCGGCAGGGTCTGTCCGTGATATGCCTCCGGGTCGTCGAACTGCGCCAGCACCGCGGGACCGGTGGCGGTCAACGGATCGACGAACGGCATGGGCACATCCGGCGGCAGGTAGACGGCGAAGCTCAGGCTGCCGTCGGCTTGCGGCCGCGGCACGTAGTACTCGAGGAAGTTGCTGTAGAAGAAGGCGAGCTGGATGAACGAGCTGCGCAGCGGCAGCGTGCGCAGGTGGGCTTCCACCAGGGCCTTCTCGGTGAAGTGCGGTGCCCACAGCGTGCCGCCTGTGCGGGCTTCGACGTTTTCGAGGCTGCTCCAGACGACGTGTTCGACGCCCGCCGCGAGCGCTGCATCGGCCAGCTCGATGCCCAGCGCGAGTTCGGGGCGGCCCGGCGGCGGCACGGGTGCCATCGCAGGCGTCATCAGGAACGCACCGTGCGAGCCGCGCATGGCCGCGGCGAACTCGTCTCGACGGCCGGCCTCCAGCGGTACGACGACGATCTCGGCGCCGCGCCGGGCCAGTTCGCGCATCGGCGCGCTGTCGGCGCTGCGCGCCAGCGCACGCACGCGGTAGCGGCCACTGGCCAGCAGGGCACCGGCCACGCTGCGGCCTTGCTTGCTGGCCGCGCCAGCGATGGTGATCAGGGGAAGTGACGAAGCAGGGGACACGCGATTTCTCCAGACAGGCACGCCCGATGCGCGCCGATGAGTGCAGTCTGGGCATAACGCGGTATCGCGTGAAATCGTCTTTTTTCCGGCCTACTATCCATTGCATGGATACCAAGCGCCTCGACCTGAACCTGCTCGTCACCCTCGAAGCCCTGCTCGCGGAGCAGAACGTGACGCGCGCTGCCAGCCGCCTGAACCTGAGCCAGCCGGCAGTCAGCGCGCAGCTCGGGCGCCTGCGCGACCTGTTCGGCGACCCGTTGCTGATTCCGGCGCAGCGCGGCATGACGCCAACCGCAAAGGCCGACGAGCTTCTGGCGCCGTTGCGCGACGCGCTGGATCAAGTGCGCGCCACGGTGGGCCGGCATGGCCACTTCGATCCCGCGCGGGCCCGGCTGACGGTGGCCATCGCCTGCACCGACTACCTGCAGGTCGCACTGGCGCAGCCGCTGGTGCAGCAACTGCGCCGGCAGGCGCCCGGCGTGCGGGTCGCGCTGCGAGCCCTGGACCTGTCGCAATTGGCGGCACAGATGGCCCGCGGCGACGTGGACCTCGCGTTGATGACGCCCAGCGACGCGCCGGCCGGCCTGCGCAGCCGCCGCCTGTTCGACGAGCGCTACGTGCTGACGGGCCGCCGCGGCCACCCCCGGCTACGCCGCAAGCTCACGGCGGAACAGTTCGCGCAGCTCGAGCACGTCATCGTCTCGTTGCGCGGCGGCGACTTCACGACGCCGGTGGATGACATGCTGGCCGCGCTCGGCCTGCGGCGCAACGTGGTGCTGTCCGCGTCGTCATTCCTGTTCGTGCCGGAGATGGTGGCCCGCTCCGACCTCGTCGCGCTGGTGCCGCAACGGCTGGTGCGCGATCGCGCCGATGCGTTGCGGATCGTCGAATGCCCGATTCCGGTGCCGGGCTTCGAGGTGGGCATGCTGTGGCACGAGCGCAGCCACGCGCACGCTGGCCAGCGCTGGGTGCGCGACGTGCTGAAGGCGATGGTGGACGTGGACGACGGGGTCAGATCGTGATGCAGCCGCGGAATCCGCGTGCGGCGTAGTACGACTGCGCGCCGTTGTGATGCACGAAGACCCTGCCGTAGCGGCGCTCGCTGAACAGCGCGCCGCCCAGGGCCCTGACATCGGTGGGCGTCTCGATCCAGTTCGATGTCTTGGTGTCGAACTCGCCGAGTTGCTGCAGGGCCAGGTACTGTTCTTCCGTCAACAGCGCGATACCCATCTCGGCGGCCATGTCCACGGCGGTGTTGTCCGGCTTGTGCTCCTTGCGCGACTCCAACCCCTGGCGGTCGTAGCAGACGCTGCGCCGACCTGTCGGGCTTTCGGCCGAGCAGTCGCAGAACGTGTAGCCGCCGGTCGTCTCGTCGTGGCCGATCACGTCCGGCTCGCCGCCGGTGGCTTCCATCTGGTGCAGCGAGCGCAGCTTGTCGGGCTTGGCTTCCAGCCGGCGCAGCACGTCGGGCCATGCGATGCCCCGGTGCCGTTTCGGGTGTCTGTCGAAGCGGGCCTTCAAGGTCTGCAGAAGCTCTTCGCGTTGCTGGGCGTTCATGGCTGGCTCCTCTGCGTTGATGACTGCCTCGATGCGATGGCCATTGTGTGATCAGATTGCGTGGTCAGGTCGCGTAGTGCAGGCCCGTCTCCCAGGCCGCGCCCATGGTCTGCAGAAGTGACGCGGGCACTCGGGCGTCCTGCCGCGCATCCTGCAGCGTCTGCCGCATGGCCTGCGCGATGCGATCGAGCACCTGGGCGGGTTGGCTGACGCCGCAGATGCGCCGTCCGAAGTCGTGGAGCTCTTCGACGGTGGGATAGACCTTGCTGCCGTGCTTGCCGGCAAAGAGCTTGAGCGCAAGCGTTCTGTCCTCCAGCTCGGGCCCGCCCTGGTACTGCGTGTAGCGGTAGATAGAGCACGCCGAAGTTCTTCAGGTGTGCGGCGCCGTTGCGCACCATGATGCACAAGGCCACCTGCTCGAAGAAGCGCTGCAGGTTGTCGCTGTGCAATTGCATCTGGCGAAGCAGTTCGGCCACGCGCTGGTAGCTGCCTTGGTACTTGCGATCCGACAACACGCAGTCGCAGTGCGAGGCCCAGGGCACCCAGCACGGCCATCAATGACGACACGGTGGTGTCTTCGCCCGCTTCGAGTCGGTAGATGACCTCCCGGACTTCTCAGCCTCGGCAGCCACCGTCATGGCACACGGATTGCCCGCGATCCTTTGCCACGGCAACGAGAGGAGATCGCGATGGCGATGCATACCGCCCTGAGCCGTCGGGGTTTGATCGGCACGATAAGTGAACACGGCGGAGGTTCTTATGTCTATGCTTAGCTGCATGAAACGCGACCTTGTGCATCATGGTCGCTGGGCCATCGCTGCCCTGGTGTTTTTCGCTGGCTGCGGCAGTTCGGATGGCGACGATACCCGCTCGTACTTGGAGCGGACGCTGGCGCAGCGATTCGTCTCCGAGACGAGCCATCTCGTCACGCTGCAGACGTACCGCACGGACGACCCGCAAAGCGAGCAGTTGGTGGTCGACAACCTGACGCGCTCGCGCGATTACCTGATGGGGCTGGCCCAGGAGTTCAACCTGGGGCAGAGAACCCTGAAGCTCGAGCCGTTCGAGTGGCGCCGGGCGGGCCCGGCCCAGACCCAATGGGTGTTCGGGTTCCGTCTCGGCAGCGGGCCGAAGAAGGTCGCGATCCTGGCGCACCTGGACACCGTGCCCCCCGGCAATGCGGATTGGCGGCCTTTCGAGCCGCGGGTCGAGGCGCGTGACTACCGCGGCGCGGCGCAGCCCTTCCTTGTGGGCCGAGGGGCGGCGGATGACAAGGGCCCAGCCGTCCTCGCGCTCATCGTGATGCGGGCGCTGGCGAACCGTTACGACGGAACCAACGCACTCGACGGGCTGACGGTCGAACTGATCTTCGACACCTCCGAGGAGACCGACTTCTCGACCGCGTACTACTTCCAGGAGGTCGGCGTGCCCGATTTCGGCATTGTCTTCGATGCGGTCTGGACGGTCCGCGCGGAGAAGGGGATCGAGCGGCCGATCTTCACCGTCCCGCTCGGCGCGGCGCCGAGCAACGGCATCTTCATCGAGGCATTCAACAGCGCCCCCGGAGCCACCAATCAGATCCCGGACACGGTGACCGCGCGCATCAACGGCAACGATGAGGCCGCGCTCGATCGCCTGGCGGCCAACGTCGCCGATCTCTACCAGCAATACGGCTTCGACGATCCGCTGTATCGGCGCGCGCCGCTCGAGGTTTCGCGCGACGCGAAGGCGGTGGTCCTGACCACCAAGGTCATCGGCGCGCAACACGGGTCGGTGCCGGATGAGAACCGCGCGAACGGAGCGAGCCCGGTCGTCTCGCTCGCGAACTTCCTCGCCCACCTGGTGGACGACGCGACGCTCGCGCCGAACGGCGTCGGGCGGATGCTGCAGTTCATGGCCTGGGGTTGGGGCACGACGGTCTTCGGCGAGAAGCATCCCGACCTGCTCGAACGCCACGATCAGGTCTTCGAGCAAGGCAACGGGACGACCTACGCGCTGACGCGCGTCACGACCGGCCCCCAAGACGTGGCCCTCAGGCTCGACATCCGCTATGCCCTCGGCCATCACGGCGTGGCGTGGGATGGCAAGACCGAGGGGCAGTTGCCAGGCACCAGCGTCTTCCCCGATGCCTTCGAACAACTGGTCAACCGCTTTCAGCAGGACCGGCCGGGTCAGGCCGTCACGGTGGCGACCGTGAACGCCGCTTCACCCGACGTGCGCGACCCGCAGAGTCCGCGGTTCCAACGGATCAGCGGCGCCTATGAGCGGGCGGTGGGCGCGCCGATGCCGTTGGCGGCCATCGGCGGGGGCACCGATGCAAAAGGGCAGGTCAATCTCGTCGCGGCCGGCCCGCTCTTCACCCTGGCGTTCGGGCCACCGATCAATTACCACGGCTTGAACGAGGGCGCCCCGATCGAAGACCTGCAACTCAGCGCACGCATCCTGTACCAGATCATGCTGGACGAGATTGCAAACAAGACCACGAGATAGCCGATGCCATCCAGCAGAGCCTGGGCGCCCCTTCATCGCCAGAGGGTGAGTTTGCTGAATGTGGTGACCGCGGTGTCTGCGGCGGGGAAATGCGACCTGGCGTGTTGCGTGTCACATGGCGATAGTGCTATGGCTGCATGCAGCTCACAGAAGACGGCCGGTCCGGCGTCCGTGGCGCACCCGGACCTCGAGGCCGTGCCCTACACGCTGTCTGCAGCCTGGCCTGCGAGGGTGCGGATGACGTACATGAAGGCCTGCACTGAGGTGCTGGGCTGCTCACCTTGCAATGTGATCATCCCGAAGTCCGGCATGCGGTCTGGAAGCTCTGAGGGGATGCGCGTCAGAAGCCCACGCCGCACGTACTTGTCGACCAGCGCTGCGGGCTGCAGCGACAGCATGTTCGTGCTCTGCAGGAGCTCCAGCGCGAACAGGAATGACGGGGTCTCCACGATCCCGGAGGTGAGCGACAGGCCGGTGCTGCTGAAGATGTCATCCGATACCTTGCGCAGCGCCGTAGACATCGGATAGAGGATCCAGGGCCAGTGCGACAGTTCCACCCACCCAGGTGCGTGGTTCCCGCGCAGCGGGTGATGCACACCCGCCGTGATCTGCAGGCCCTCGTCGGAGAGCTTCTCGTACTGGAACTGGGCGCGCTGCGACTCGTCGGTGAAGCGGCCGATCATGATGTCGATCTTGCGTTCGGCGAGCCAGGTGATCAGCTGGTCGCTGCTCTGCTCGAGCACCTTCACGACGAGCAGCGGCCTCAGGCGCTGAAGCTCGGCAACCGCGGCAATCAGCAGGTGTGCGGCCGAACCCGAGATGGCACCGATCGACAAGTGGCCATGGCCACCCTGCTTGAGCGTGCTGAACTCGTCGACGAACTTGCGATGGCCGTCCAGCGCCGCGTGCGCATAGCGCAAGGTGAAGAGGCCCAGCTCATTCGGCCGCATGCCGCGTGGCAGGCGATCGAACAGGCGCGACTCCAGCATCTCCTCGATGTCCACCAACACCTTGGTCGCGGCCGGCTGGGTGATGTGCATCTGCTCGGCCGTCAGGCGCAGATTTCGCGTCTTTCCGAGGATGTCGAGGAACTGCAGGTGCCTGAAACGCAGTCGCGAGACCTGCGCCAGCGCCAAGGGTTTCCCAGAAGGCTTGTCCGAACTCATCAGCATTTGGAATGAATGCTAGCGAAAAAGTCAGTGGACCGTGAACGGGGACTCTCCTAGCCTTCAGCCCCATCAAGAACCGCCCAACAGAGGGCCGGCGCGTCACGGCAGCGTGGGCGCGCCTGACGTACAACCTTTCGGAGACATCATGAAAATGCAATCACTTTGCGTGGCCGCAGCATTGCTGGCCACTCTGGCGGGCCCCGCTTCGGCACAGGTCAAGGACCACGTGTTCAAGGTTGGCAGCGGCCTGAGCGAAGACCACCCCCAGGCAAAGGCGCTCAAGTACTTCGCGGACCAACTGGCGGCCAAGAGCGGCGGCAAGATGACGGCGAGGGTCTTCACCAGCGGCTCGCTGGGCAACGACATCAGCATGACGTCCGCGCTGCGGGGCGGCACGCTCGAGATGACCATCCCCGACAGTTCCACGCTGGTGTCGCTGATCAAGCCCTTCGGCGTGCTGAACCTGCCATTGACCTTCAACAACGAGAAGGAGGCCGATGCGGTGCTGGACGGACCCTTCGGCCAGAAGCTGCTGGCCACGTTGCCGGACAAGGGACTGATTGGCCTGGGCTTCTGGGAGAACGGCTTCCGGCACGTCACCAACTCGCGCCGCCCGGTGCTGCGCGCGGAGGACCTCGCTGGCCTGAAGCTGCGCGTCATCCAGAGCCCGCTGTTCCTGGACACCTTCAACACCTTGGGTGCCAATGCAACCCCCATGCCCTTCACGGAGCTGTACACCGCGATGGAGCAGGCGGCGGTGGATGGGCAGGAGAACCCGGCAGCGACCATCATCGCCAGCAAGTTCTACGAGGTGCAGAAGCACATGGTGCTGTCGCGCCACATGTACAGCGCCTGGGTGCTGCTGTTGTCCAAGAAAACCTGGGACGGCCTCTCGGCCGACGAACGCAAGATCGTTCAGGACGCGGCCCGAGACGCCACGTTGTATGAGCGCAAGACCATCCGCGCATTTTCCGAGACGGCCTTGGCCGACCTCAAGAAGGCCGGCATGCAGGTCACCGAGCTGCCGCCGACTGAACACGCGAAGATGCAGGCCAGGCTGCAGCCCGTGCTGGCCAAGTTCAGCAAGGAGTTCGGCGAGGACACGACGGCCGAGCTGAATGGGGAGCTGGCCAAGGTCCGCGGCGGCACGACTGCCGCGAAGTAGCCCGTTCCTCGTGGGGCGGCGCAGCCGCCCTCCATCCCCACGCTTCTCTCTCGCTGTACGGCAGCCACACCGACCAGCTGGTGGATGGCGCCGCGCTCGACATTGCCCTGAAGTACCGGCGCATTGCCGAACGCACCCCGCGACACAACCACTGACAACGCCGAGGAAACCAGAATGAGTTCAACGACAACGGCGCTGCCGGTGCGCGCCGATGGCATGCACACCGTGCTGCCACAGGACGGCCTGGCCGGCACCCTGGTAGGGCGTGTCTGGCGCGCTGGCACGCCGGCCGGCCCGTCCGTGGTGGTGCTGCGGCCGGAGGGTGTCTTCGACCTCAGCCGGCACTTCCCCACCATGAGCACGCTGCTCGACACGGCCCAGCCGGCGCAAGCCGTTCGGTCGGTACCCGGGGAGTTGCTCTGCAGCGTCGAGGCGTTGCTCGACAACAGCGGTTCCGCTCGCCGGGACGACTCGGCACCTTGGCTGTTGGCGCCGTGCGACCTGCAGGTGATCAAGGCCGCTGGCGTGACCTTCGCCTCGAGCATGATCGAGCGCGTGATCGAGGAGCAGGCGGGTGGCGACCCCAGCCGTGCGCAGGGCCTGCGCAGCCAGGTGTTGGCGCTGATCGGCACCAGCCTGGCCGATATCCGCCCCGGGTCGCCGCAGGCGCAGGCGCTGAAGCAACTCCTGCAGCAGAAGAAGCTGTGGTCGCAGTACCTGGAAGTCGGCATCGGACCCGATGCCGAGGTCTTTACCAAGGCCCCGGTGCTCGCGGCGGTGGGACACGGCCAGGACATCGGCATCCGCGCCGATTCGCGATGGAACAACCCGGAGCCGGAGGTGGTGCTGGCCGTCAACGGCCGCGGCGGAATCGCGGGGGCCGCGCTTGGCAACGATGTCAACCTGCGCGACATCGAGGGCCGCAGCGCGCTGCTGCTCGGCAAGGCCAAGGACAACAACGCGTCCTGTGCCATCGGCCCGTTCATCCGATTGTTCGACGACAGCTTCGGCCTGGACCAGCTGCGCCGCGAGACCGTCCACCTGCATGTCGTGGGTGATGACGGCTTCACGCTGCGCGGCATCAACACCATGGCCAGCATCAGCCGTGACCCGGTCGACCTGGTGGCGCAGACGACGGCCTGCCACCAGTACCCCGACGGCTTCATGCTGTTCCTCGGCACGCTGTTCGCGCCCACTGAAGACCGCGATGAGCCGGGCGGCGGCTTCACCCACAAGTTGGGCGACATGGTCACCATCCACAGCCACTGGCTGGGCGGCTTGCAGAACCGGGTGACGCACTGCGAGGCCGCGCCGCCCTGGCGCTTCGGCCTGCGCGCGCTCTTCGGCAACCTGGCCGCTCGCGGCCTGCTGCAGGGGGCCCGGTTGTGATGGCCGCCCTGCACCTCGGGACGGCGCCATGATCGACGGCACCATCGATCGGTTCTGCCGCGCCTTGGACCTGCTGATCGCAGCGGCGCTCGCAGTCATGGTCGTGCTCGTGTTCGGCAACGTCGTGCTGCGATACGCCTTCAACTCGGGCATCGCCATCAGCGAGGAAGTCTCGCGCTGGCTCTTCGTGTGGCTGTGCTTCATGGGCGCGGTGGTGGCGCTCAAGGAAGGCGGGCACCTCGGCACCGACATGCTGGTGTCGCGACTTCCGGTGGCCGGCAAGAAGGCCTGCCTGTTGCTGGGCCACCTGCTCATGCTGTACGTGACCTGGCTGTTCCTCGACGGCAGCTGGCAGCAGGCCCGCATCAACCTCGACGTGGCGGCGCCCGTGACCGGTACACCGATGGCGGTCTTCTATGCCTCGGGCGTGATCTTCTCGGTCTGCGCCGGCATCCTGCTGCTGTTGCAGCTCGCGCGCCTGCTGACGGGCCACCTCTCGGAGGGCGAGCTCGTGAGGATCAAGGAGTCGGAAGAGCAGGCCGAGCTCGAGACCCTGCAGGCCGAGCTGGCGCGCAACGACGCGCAGCCTGCGCACCCCCGTCCTGGTGACGTACCCCAAGGGCCACGCGCATGACCGTCTTCATCTTCCTCGGCAGTCTGCTCGGCGCGATGGCGCTCGGCATTCCCATCGCCTACGCCTTGCTGGCCAGCGGCGTGGCCCTGATGTGGCACCTGGACCTGTTCGACGCGCAGATCCTGGCGCAGAACTTCATCAATGGTGCCGACAGCTTTCCCTTGCTGGCCGTGCCCTTCTTCATGCTGGCCGGCGAGATCATGAACGTCGGTGGGCTGTCGCAGCGCATCGTCAACTTCGCGCTGGCGCTCGTCGGCCACGTCAAGGGCGGGCTGGGCTACGTGGTGATCCTCGCGGCCTGCCTGCTGTCGGCCTTGTCGGGCTCGGCCGTGGCCGACGCAGCCGCGCTGACGGCGCTGCTGCTGCCCATGATGATCAAGGCGGGGCACGACAAGCGGGTCTCGGGCGGGCTGATCGCGGCGGCGGGTGTCATCGGTCCCATCATTCCGCCGAGCATCGGCTTCGTCATTTTCGGCGTTGCCGCCAACGTGTCGATCAGCAAGCTGTTCATCGCCGGGATCGTCCCCGGCATCATGATCGGCCTGGCACTGGCGTTGACCTGGTGGTGGGTGGGCCGCAAGGAGGCGCTGGCGCTCCCCCAGCGAAAGACCCGGGCCGAGATACTGAGGGCGGCACGCGAGTCTTTGTGGGCGCTGATGCTGCCCGTGTTCATCCTGGTGGGCCTGCGCATGGGCGTGTTCACGCCCACCGAAGCGGCGGTTGTCGCGGCCGTCTACGCCCTGTTCGTCTCCACGGTGGTGTACCGCGAGCTGAAGCTGCAGGCGCTGGTGCGCATCTTCGTCACGGCGGCCCGCACCACGGCGGTGGTGATGTTCCTGGTGGCGTCGGCGATGGTGTCGGCCTGGCTGATCACGGTGGCCAATCTGCCAACGCAGGTGGTGGACCTGCTGCGCCCGCTGCTGGACAACCAGACGCTGCTCTTGATTGCCATCATGCTGCTGGTGATGCTGGTGGGCACGGCCATGGACATGACGCCCACCATCCTGATCTTGACGCCGGTGCTGATGCCTCTGATCAAGGCAGCCGGCATCGACCCCGTCTACTTCGGCGTGCTTTTCATCATCAACAACTCCATCGGCCTGGTGACGCCGCCGGTGGGCACCATCCTCAACGTCGTGGCCGGTGTCGGCCGCATGAAGATGGACGAGGTCACGCGCGGGGTGCTGCCGTTCATGGTGGCCCAGTTCGTGATGCTGTTCGTCATGGTCCTCTTCCCGCAGACGGTGCTCGTGCCGCTGCGCTGGTTCTATTGAAGTCCTGGTTCAACCCTGCGCTCGCACGAGCGCTTCCCCGTTCCACCGAATCACTGAAAGGATGGGAATGAACTCCAGCAGCCTGATCTTCAAGGGCCTCGCGGTCCTTCCGGCGGCACTGACGATGGCGGCCGTTGCCCTGGCGGCTGAGCGACCCGCGAATCCCGCGGACTGGCCGGCGCTGAAGGAGGTCTACAAGAACCACTTCCTCATCGGCAGCACGAATCTCAACGCCGCGAACTTCGGCGCGAACGTCGTGCCGGGCGAGGATTCGGTTGCGGCCATGACCGTGAAGCATTTCAACGCGGTAACGCCCAGCAACGCGATGAAGCCTGAATTCTGGAGTGGCGGCATCGCCGACCCCGCCCCGGGTTTCCTGACCAACTTCACCTCGGGCATCAACGTGGACATCGGTGCCGCCAACGCGCGCGGCGTCAAGGTGACGGGCCACACGCTCCTGTGGCACAACCAGTCGGCGCAATGGCCCGCCGCCAACGTCCTGACCCCGAACGGTGGATGGGAGACACCGTGGGACTACGCCATGGCCAGGACGAGCCTGGAGTACTACATCCGGATCGTGGCCGGCCATTTCGATCGGTCACCCCAAAAGACCTACGCCTGGGACGTCGTCAACGAGGCGTTCAAGGACAACCCCGAGAACCCGGCGGACTGGCGCAACGCGCTGCGCACCGGCTACAACCCGGAAGAGCGGCCTTCCCGCTGGGCCCAGGCCTACGCCAAGGGCGGCAAGAGCTGGGACTACATGTACGACGCGTTCTTCCACGCCCGCCAGAACACGACGGCGCTGCTGAACTACAACGACTTCAACGACAACGAACGGGCCTCGAAGGCCACCGCGATCGCGTCGATGGTCAAAGAGTTCAACGAACGCTACGCCGCCGAGTCGGCTGCCGGCAGGGGCCGGGTCCTGTACGACGAAAGGGGCAAGCCCAGGCCGCTGGTCGATGTCATCGGGACCCAGGGCCACTGGGACATGAGGCTCAACCTGGACGCCGTCGAGAGGACCCTCAAGACCTATCTCGAGCTCGGCGTGAGCGTCGACCTGACCGAACTCGACCTGGCGCCGACCCTGGGCCTGGACAAGGCCCAGCGCATCCAGAACGGCCCCGAGATGAACGCGCTGTTTCTTGAGCAGGGCGTGCAGTACGCGAAGCTCTTCAGCCTGCTCAAGGAGTACGCCGCCGGCCCGGGCGGTCGCCACCCGCACTACAAGGGCGGCGTGCACCGGGTCACCTGGTGGGGCATGACGGACCCGGGGTACCACACCAACGGCTATCCGTGGTCGGCCGTCGGCCAGCCCAAGGAAGCGTACTGGGCCACCACGAACCCGGAGCAGTACCTCATCGATGCAGGCTTGCCGCCGAACGGCGTGAAGGCGACGTTCCGCTACGGCGGGGAGATCTTCAAGGCCAGGACCTGGGGCGGCAAGAGCGCGCACGCGATGCTCGACGTCCACGTGCCGGTGGAAACGAGGCACGTCGCCTTCGGCGCGCATGATGTCTCCCTGCCTCCTGGGTACACCGTCGAGAACATGACCTTCAACCCGCCCGACTGCGCCGTGGCGCCCGGCAAGCCTTGCCATGTGACGGTGACCGCGCGGGGCCCTGCGCCAGCCGCTGCCTATCGGGACGTGGGGGTGGAGAACACCGCCACCTTCGTCCTGTCCTTCGGCCACATGACCGTTTCGTGGATGGACGCGCCGAACGCCTTGGCGTCGCCCTTGTCCTATGCCGAAGTCCGGTTCAGCGACGGCGATACCCGGTTCAAGCAGTACAAGACCTATTACGCAGCCGACGGCATGGCACGGGCATCCGGTGCGCGCGACATGAAGGTGGTGCAGAAACACGGTCGCGAGACGCTCATCCTGTCGCCGCACGATCCCATCTCCGGGCCCTTGGGACTTCGCTTGGCCAAGGACCCGTCGACCGAAAAGGCCTGGCGGCTCGTGAAGCGCTTCGAACCTGGCAGGACCTACATGGTGGCGTCCGCGACGACGGCACCGCATGACACCGGAGAGCTCCGGACGAACGTGCTGACGAACAGGAGCAAGCCGGCGACGAGCAACTCGCCCGAATCGCTGTCCCGTACGCCCGTCGTGGTGCGTGACGACACGCTGCTTCCGTTGCGCAACTCGAATGCGCCGACGAGCGAGCCGGCGCTGGCCCAGGACAACCACAAGTTCGTTTTCGAGGAGTCGAAGAGCCCCGCCGCCGGACCGTATGCGACCGAGACCGGTCACACGATGGAAAGCTACATCCACGGCTCCAACGTGTACCCGCACCTCCTGTTCAGGGGCAACGGCGCCACCGGCACGGTGGTGGCGGGCCAGTATTCGCTGATCACTCGACAGACGAACGGCCAGGAGGGTTCGCAGATCGCCGAACGGGTGTTGGACCAGGCGGTGTGGTTCAACACGCCTGTCGACCCGAGAACCGGTGAGATGAAGATGTTCCAGTACGCCGGCAGTAGCGCCAGCCCGCAGCACTACGTGCTGAAGGAAGTGGCGGACGGCACCACGCCGAACCGCGACGCGAACAACGCCATCAGCCAACGGCAGGGCTCGATCGGCGGGTTCGTCGCCCTGCAGGCGGGAAATCCGCAGGAGGGCAGCGGAGTCAAGCTGTACGCCTTCGAGATCCAGCCGTACCTTCCCGGCGATGTGGACGGTGATGGCCAGTTGACGTGCGCCGATGCATCGGCCGCGGCAAGCTCGCTCTGGAAGCGCGCGGGTCAGCATGGCTATCTCCGCAACGCCGACCTGGATCAGGATGGGTTCGTGGAGATGCGCGATGTGCTTTCTGTTCTGCGGCTGCTTCCGCCGCACATGCACTGTCGGTGAGTGGGGCCTGCTGCGTGGAGACGCGGGCAGCAGTGGCCGGTTCAGCCGGTGGGGACACCCGGTACTCCGCATCGAGTGCTTTCGCTTCTGGACGGCCCGCTGGCAGAAGGTCCCGTGACGGCCGCAGACTGTGCGTGTCGTTTCGCTCATGCGAAGCGACCTGTCGCACAGCCGGCTTTCTCGGCAAGGGGCGCCGGGGGTGGGCGGCGTTAGGTGCGACCAGGCTGGTGGCGCGGCGTCTGGTCACGGGCCCCTCGTCGCGGGCACCGGGGATAGAACACGACCCCACGCCCCGAGGTCAGCCTAGTGAGCAAAGTCGTGTCCGCAGCGGACATGGGGATGACCGCACGTCCCAACAGGCGGTCGCATAGGGAGACGTCCTCGCCCTGTTCCGAGTCCGTCGACCATGCCGCATTCGTCTCAGATCTCGTGCTGGGGCTTCCGGGACAGAGCGACCTGACGGCCGCTTCCAGACTGGTTGCGGTCGGTCAGGGTCGGTCAGGGACGGCGGCCGAACGACAGGTCGGACCCAAAGCAGACCTTCGTCGCGAACCGCGTTGGATCTGCTCAGTCACGGCCGAGCGGACAGCGCCGCGACGGCCGCGCCGACCTGGTCGAATGGCTGCTGTGGGGAGGAGCGAAGCGCAGCTATCGACCCTGAGCCGTCCTTCGAGGTGTCGAGGTGCGCGGCCGCGAACCGGACATTCGCCCAGGGTGGCCCTGGATGCCTCCATCCGACCCAAGGCGGAAGTAGCTTGCAGCCGTTAAGATCAGCGGCTTTTGCCACCCGGCCGGTCCAGCTTGAGAGGTTGTCGGTTTCTCCGACATGCTTCACCTTTCTGCTGCGGCTCAAGGCTTCTTGCTCGCCATGGGGCTCTTCATCTGTCCAGGTCCTAAAGACGTTCTCGTGTTCCGTGAGGTACTTTTAGGCCGCTCTTGCGCGGTGCTCATTGCCATCAGCAGCGGCAGTGACCTTGTACTGATCGCCTTGGGCGTACTCGGCGTCTCTGCCGCACTCGAAACTTTCCCCCCGCTTCAGGCCGTCTTGCAGGCCGCTGGAGTCGTCCTGCTGGTCGTTCACGCCATGCACGCAGCCCGCGCCGCGGCAACGGGCTTGACTGCTGCTCCAATGGCCGCGACAACGGAAGGTGACGGGAATTGGGTGCGCCGGCTACTGGTCATGTCTCTCGGCAATCCTGCTTCATGGCTGGACACCGTGGTCATCCTTGGATCAGTTGGAGCTGCGCTTCCTGCGCCGGCCAGTGTGACGTTCTCTGTCGGTGCCGTATGCGCCTCCGTGGTGTGGTTCACCGCGTGGGTCGCACTCGCCGGAGGCGCCAGTCACTGGATGAGCTCGCCCAAAAGCTGGCGGGTTGTGGATACGTCGACTGCGGTTGCCATGTTTGGCATGGCCGTGTGGCTGGGCGTGGACCTGCTCGCCCGATTCTGATCTTCCGATGGCGGCTCTGCCGTCCTGGCGAACGTCCGCTGCTGGCCGAATGTGATCTTCATCCGCCCCCGTACGGGCCGTGGCCCGGCAACGCCCACAACAGGGCGCTCGTTGCCCCGCGCGGCGCGACGGTCAGATGGTCCTCGCCGGTGAGGACGTGCGTCTCGATGCGCAGCGATGGGTAGTGGCGACCTCGCAATTTGCGATCCATCCAGCGCGCGTCCCGCACGAGATCGTTCATCTCGTTGAAGCGCGGGCGCGGACCAATCGCCTCAAACTCGCCGACATACTGGAACACCCGGGCCTTCAGGTCGTTGTGCGTCTTGGCATATGACTCCTCACGGGCGAACATGACTCGCTGGTCAAACCACAGCGATGGGCTGCCGAGTATGTAGTGACTGAAAAGTGCCGAGCGCTCGAACAAGACCTGCGTTGCCAGCAGGGCCCCGTACGAATGCCCGAGAATGACGCGCCGCGCTGGGTCGAGGTTGTAGTGCGCGGAGACCGCCGGTACCGCGATGTCGGCCAGGTAGCGCAAGTAGTCTGCCCCCTCGCCGTAGCTCCGTCCTTGATAGGACTCGCCTGGCTGTGCCGGGCGCGCACGCGGGTTGGTCGGGGTGTAGGCGCGGTTGCGCATGTCAGCAGAGGATTCATCGGCTGCAGGAGCGAGTCCCACCAGGACAAAGTCTGCGAGGTTGCGCCCTGCCTGCCCGACGCGGTTGCGAATCGAGCGCACAAGCGGGAAGGCATAGGGGGCGTCTGTCACAAACACGGCTGGCCGTGGTGCAGTGGTCGCGATGTCGATGCTTGTCGGGACGTCAATCCACGCCTCGTAGCGACGCCCACTGACCGGATCGGGCAGCGGATGCACGAACGTTCCAGGTAGCGCATACGGGCCCGTGGCCGGTGCCAGCGAAGGCGATCTCGCGTCAGCGAGTACTCCGCAGGAGAAAAGGGTGCTGATGCTGGTGGCCAGGAAATGGCGACGATCGAGCATGGGGACAGGGCATTCCACCGGGAGGTTGAACGCCGCATTGTGGATCAACGTGGAGTCACCAAGTCTCAGATTCCACGCGGATTCAGTCGCTTCAACGGCGGGAAATTCTGCTCGAAAGCTGCCGTTCTCGAAGGACCGTTCGTGGCCGACTGTGCCCCTTCGCCCGACGCCCCGAAAGCGGTAACGCGTGGCGACCGACCCGGCAACGATCGACTGCTTGCAGGCGATTGCTCCAGACCGCGCGGGCGCACAGCGGACGTTCAACCCACCCCGATCTCCCGGCGGTACGGCGCTTCGACGCGCGTCCGTGGATGCCGCGTCGCTTGACCGATCGTCCGGCTTCCTCCAGAACGACGCAGCGTCCGCATTCAGGCAGCAAGCGGCCGGTCGGTAGCTCGAGGCGACCGACCGCAGCCGCTGCAAAGCGACCCTTCGGCCGGTCTACTTCGCGCTCCTCGCATGCCGCCCGTGGTCAGCCGGTGACAGTCGCTGGCTTCGCCGCCTCAAGAATCAATCCCGCGATCTCCCTCGGATGGCTGATCAGCGACACGTGGCTCGACGCGATCTCGATCGTCCGCGCCTTCATCCGCGCCGCCACGAAGCGTTGCAACTCGGGCGACGTGGTGCGGTCCTGCGTCGACACCGCGTACCAGTTCGGCTTGCTGCGCCACGCGGCCACCGTGGTGCGCGACGCGAAGAGCGTCTCCGCGATGCGGCCTTGCAGCGCGTACAGCACGCGCGCCTTGTCGGTCGGCAGGTCGCCGGCGAAGTCGCGCACGAAGGCCTCTTCGCTCAACTGCGCGAAGCCGCCCGACTTGACGAGCCCGGCGCTGGCCGGCGGCGTCGGGAAGCGGGCGGCCAGTGCGCCGTAATCTTCGCCGGCATCGGGCGCTCGCGCGGCCACGTAGACCAGACCGGCCACCTTCGGGTCGATGCCAGCTTCGCTGATCACCGTGCCGGCCCACGAATGGCCGACCAGCAGCGTCGGGCCGTCCTGCAACGCGAGGATTCGCTGCGTGGCCGCGACGTCGTCGGCCAGCGATGTCAGCGGGTTCTGGACCGCGGTGGCGTGCAGCCCGGCGCGCTGCAGCAGCGCGATCACGTCGGACCAGCACGACCCGTCGGCATAGGCGCCGTGCACGAGCACGACGTTGCGGATGGCCGGTGCCGCGGCGGGCGCGGTGTCAGCCGCGGCAAGGCGGGCGGCGGCAGCGAGGCCGACGGCGGCGGCCACACGGGTGGAAAACCGGCGACGGGTGAGCATGCGGTGTCCCTGGAGTTGGATCCAGGTGCGTCGCAGGCCAGGCGCCGGTTCTTACACCGTTCGCGCGGCGTCAGCCTTCGTCGAGGTCGGTGAACTTGTCCGGGTCGACCAGGTCGCGCAGCGGCACGCGCAGGGCGTCGGCGAGGCGGCCCATGTTGTCGATCGACACGTTGGTGGCGCCGCGCTCGAGGCTGCCCACATAAGGCCGACTGACGCCGGCCTCGAGACTCAGCGCCTCCTGCGTCGTCTCCCGCAGCCGCCGCGCGCGACGCAGGTTCCGCGCGAACACCTCGCGTGCGGACAACTTGCCGGGCTGTTTTTTCATGCCCGCGAGCATCCGTGTTTGGACAACTTCTCTCCACACTCTATGCACAGTTAAAAGATAAGTTTGATATCCATTGTGAACATCATCGTTTGTATATGGGTGACGATTCGCAACGAATGGAGATCGTTCCGATACCGAGCGTTGATCAAGGAGCCGAGATGAGAGTGCTGGAAGTCAACTGCATCACCATGTCCACCCGCCCCCCAAGCCACGACCTGATCACCCACATCGGCCACAGCCAGCGGAAATGGCGCTTCGACGTGGCGCAGGCGATCCGCTGCATCGAACACGGCATCGAGCGCTACTACGTGGCCGACGCGTGGGGCCAGCCGTGGCTGTACCTTGACGTCGTTCGCGAGCCCGGTCAACAGCCTCATCTGCGGGCTCGGACTGCGCACGGTCTGTGGGTCGACCAGCTGCCGGCCCTGCCACGCTGCGGCCTCGACTGCGGCGCCCCACCGGGCCGATCACATCGAGATGATCAAGGTCACGCGCCGTGCTCACGCTGTCCCTCGCCCCGGCCGTTGACGCTTTTCGCCTAAAGTCGGTCGCATGACGCTGCGCACCCACTACCCTCCGATCGAACCGCTGGAATCCGGCTTCATGCCGGCCGGCAACCTGCACTCACTGCACTGGGAGCGATGCGGCAATCCCGAGGGGATCCCGGTCATCTTCGTGCACGGCGGCCCCGGTGCCGGCACCTCGCCGACCGACCGGCGCTTCTTCGACCCGGCGCGGTATCACATCGTGCTGCTCGACCAGCGCGGCGCCGGCCGATCCACACCCTCCGGCGAATGCCGCGAGAACACCACGCCATTGCTGATCGCCGACCTGGAGCGCCTGCGCGAGCGGCTCGGCATCGAACAGTGGCTGGTGTTCGGCGGTTCGTGGGGCTCGACGCTGTCGCTCGCCTATGCGCAAGCCCATCCCGAACGCTGCCTCGGCCTGATCCTGCGCGGCATCTGGCTCGCCAGCACCGAAGAGCAGCAGTGGTGGCTGCACGGCATGCGGCAGTTCTATCCGAAGGAGTGGGAGGCGTTCGCGCAGGCCATTCCGCCGGCCGAGCGCGATGACCTGCTGGGCGCCTACCAGCGTCGCCTCAGCGACCCCGACCCCGCGGTGCACGCCCCCGCGGCGCGTGCGTGGAGCCACTACGAAGGCGCCTGCCTGCGGCTGATCCCGCTGCCGGTCGAGCCGCTGCGGCCCGACGATCCGGTCTTCGAGCTGAACCTCGCGCGGCTCGAAGCGCACTACTTCGTCAACGGCGCCTTCCTGACGCCGAACCAGCTGATCGCCGGCGTGCCGCGCATCGCGCACCTGCCGTGCACCATCGTGCACGGCCGTTACGACGTGATCTGCCCGGTGCGCTATGCCTTCGCGCTGGCCGATGCGTGGCCTGCGGCGAAGCTGGTCGTCGTGCCCGATGCGGGGCATTCGTCGATGGAGCCGGGCATCACGTCGGAGCTGGTTGCCGCGACCGATGCGTTCGCCGACAGCCATGGCCGCCGATGAGCTGATCTGTGGCGACGAGGCCGTGCTGGCCATGCTCGACGGCTGGTTCGCCGGTCGCTCGGACGACTGGTGGGAAGGTTTCTATGCCGACCGCCAGAAGCCGGTGCCTTTCTTCGGCGATGCGCCGGACGAATGCCTGGCGCAATGGGCCGGCGAGCATGTCGCGGCCGGCGGGCGGGCCCTCGACATCGGCTGCGGCAACGGTCGCAACTCGTGCTTCCTTGCCGAGCGGGGCTTCGACGTCGATGGCGTCGACTATGCGCAAGCCGCGATCGACTGGGCCACGCAGCGCGCGGCGGAGCTCGGCGTGTCGGTGCGCTGGCACTGTCGGTCGGTGTTCGACCTCGACCTGCCGGTGGGCAGCTTTGATCTCGTTTACGACTCCGGCTGCTTCCATCACCTGGCCCCGCACCGGCGGCACACGTACGTGAAGCGGGTCCGCGAGGCCTTGCGCCCGGGCGGCTGGTTCGGGCTGGTCTGCTTCCGCCCCGAGGGCGGCAGCGGGCTGACCGACGAGCAGGTCTACGAGCGGCGCTCGCTCGGCGGTGGCCTCGGCTACACCGAGGCGCAGTTGCGCGCGATCTGGTCTACCGGACTGGAGGTCCACAGCACGCGGCGCATGCTGAAGCCGCCGCCGGGCGCCGATGTCTTCGGCGAGGAGTTCCTGTCGGTGCTGTGGGCGCGCAAGCCGGGGGACGCCGCCGGCCACTGATCAGGCCCGCGCCGGCTTGCCGGCCGCGCGCTGCTTGCGCGCCAGCGCGAGGTTCGACGTGACCAAGGCCGCCGCCAGCGTGACCAGCCACGAGAAGTACACCCACAGCAGGAACACTGGAAACGCCGCGAAGCTGCCGTACACCGTCTTGTAGGTCGGCAGCTTCAGCACATAGGCCGCGAAACCGCGCTTGCCGAGTTCGAACGCCACGCCGGCGATCAGCCCGCCAATGGCCGCATCGCGCTTGCGCACTCGGGTGTTCGGCATGGTCTGGAAGAGGGCGGCCATCGCGATCGAGCCGATCAGGGCCGGCCCGAGCGTCAGGCCGAACTTGGCCCAGGGCGGCAGCGTCTCGATCAGCCCGGCCGATGCGCTCACCGCATACGAGGTCGCCCACAGGCTCACGCCCAGCAGCGGCGGGCCGAATGCGATCACCAGCAGGTACAGGCCGACGCGCTTCAGGAACGGGCGGTTCTTCTTGACCTTCCAGATCTGGTTCAGCGCGTTCTCCACCGTCAGCAGCAGCGCGACCGCGGTGACGACGAGGAACATCGAACCGACCAGCGTCAGCCCGCCGGCGTTGGTCGCGAACTGCGCGAGGTAGCGCAGCACGGTGCGCGAGATCTCTTCGGGCAGCAGGCTGCGCAGCAGGTGCTCCTCGATCGCGTCCTCGAGGCGCTTGAACATCGGGAAGCGGGTGAACAGCGCGAAGCACACCGCCAGGAAGGGCACGACGGACAGCACGGTCGTGAAGGTCAGGCTGCCGGCGATCTGCGGCAGCCGTTCGGCGCGGGCGCGCTGGATCGTGAGGCGGGTGAGGGTGATCATCGGGCAGGCATTTTGCCTGCACGACGGCACTTGGCCTCGACCCGTTCGGGCTGAGCCTGTCGAAGCCCTGCGCAAAAAACCGTTCGCACTGAGCCTGTCGAAGTGCTGCTCGCAGGCTTCGACAGGCTCAGCCCGAACGGCGTGTGAACGTCAGGCCGCCACCGGCGTGCGGATCAGGTGATCGAACGCCGACAACGCCGCCTTCGCCCCATCGCCCGCGGCGATGATGATCTGCTTGAACGGCACCGTCGTCGCATCGCCGGCCGCGAACACGCCCGGCTGGTTGGTCGCGCCGCGCGCGTCGACGATGATCTCGCCGTGCTTGCTCAGCTCCAGCGTGCCCTTCAGGAACTCGGTGTTGGGCACCAGGCCGATCTGCACGAACACGCCGGCCAGTTCCACGCGGTGCTCGGTGCCGGTCGCGCGGTCCTTGTAGACGAGGCCGTTCACCTTCTGCCCGTCGCCGGTGATCTCGGTGGTCTGCGCGTTGGTGTGCACCGTCACGTTCGGCAGGCTGTGCAGCTTCTTCACCAGCACCGCATCGGCCTTCAGCGCGTCGGCGAACTCGACCACCGTGACGTGGGCCACCAGGCCGGCCAGGTCGATCGCCGCTTCGACGCCCGAGTTGCCGCCGCCGATCACCGCCACCGGCTTGCCCTTGAACAGCGGGCCGTCGCAGTGCGGGCAGTAGGCCACGCCCTTGTTCTTGTACTCGGCCTCGCCGGGCACGTTGACATTGCGCCAGCGCGCGCCGGTCGACAGGATCACGCTGCGGCTCTTCAGCGCCGCGCCGTTCTCCAGCGTCACGGTGATCTCGCCGCCCGGCTGCGTGGCCGGCTCCAGCGCCGCGACGCGCTGGCCGTTCATGATGTCGACCTCGTAGACGCGGGCGTGCGCTTCCAGCGCGGCCGCGAACTTCGGGCCCTGCGTCTCGAGGATCGACACGTAGTTCTCGATGCCCAGCGTGTCCAGCGTCTGGCCGCCGAAGCGCTCGGCGACGATGCCGGTGCGGATGCCCTTGCGCGCCGCATACACGGCCGCTGCCGCGCCGGCCGGGCCGCCGCCGACGATCAGCACGTCGAACGCGTCCTTCTGGCCCAGCTTGGCCGCCACGCGCGCCGACGCGCCGGTGTCGACCTTGGCCAGGATCTCCGACACCTCCATGCGGCCCGAGCCGAACACCTCGCCGTTCAGGTAGACGGTCGGCACGGCCATGATCTGGCGGCCTTCGACCTCGTCCTGGAACAGGCCGCCGTCGATCGCGACGTGCTTGATGCGCGGGTTCAGCACCGCCATCAGGTTCAGCGCCTGCACCACGTCGGGGCAGTTGTGGCAGGTCAGCGACATGTAGGTCTCGAACACGAAATCGCCGCCGTCTTCGCGGGTCAGCGACTTGATCTGCTCGATCACCTCGGCCTCGACCTTCGGCGGGTGGCCGCCGGCCTGCAGCAGCGCCAGCACCAGCGAGGTGAATTCATGGCCCATCGGGATCGCGGCGAAGCGCACGCCCATGCCGGCACCGGCACGGCTGACGTTGAACGACGGGCGGCGCGCATCGCTGCCGTCGAAGCGCACGCTGACCAGCTCGCTCAGGCCGGCGATCTCCTGCAGCAGCTCGCGCATCTCGGCCGAGGCCGGGCGGTCATCCAGCGACGCCACCAGTTCGACCGGCTGCGTCAGGCGTTGCATGTAGCCCTTGAGCTGGGCCTGGAGGGTGGCGTCCAACATGTGATGGTCCTTTGAGTTGTTCGTGTTCGGGAAAAGCTCCGCCCGGGCGGCCCCGCCCGAAGGCGAGGCCGCAGGGCGGCCTGACAGGGGAAAGAGAGAGGAGTCTTAGATCTTGCCGACGAGGTCGAGCGACGGCGTCAGCGTGGCGGCGCCTTCGTTCCACTTGGCCGGGCAGACCTGGCCGGGGTTCTTGGCAACGTACTGTGCGGCCTTCAGCTTGCGCAGCGTTTCCTTCACGTCGCGCGCGATCGCGTTGTCGTGCACTTCGACGGTCTTGATGACGCCATCGGGGTTGATGACGAAGGTGCCGCGCAGCGCCAGGCCTTCTTCCTCGATGTGCACGCCGAACGCGCGCGTCAGCTTGTGCGTCGGGTCGCCGATCAGCGGGAACTTGGCCTTGCCGACGGCCGGCGAGGTTTCGTGCCACACCTTGTGCGCGAAGTGGGTGTCGGTCGTGACGATGTAGACCTCGGTGCCCAGCTTCTGGAATTCGGCGTAGTTGTCGGCCGCGTCCTCGACTTCGGTCGGGCAGTTGAAGGTGAAGGCGGCCGGCATGAAGATCAGCGTCGACCACTTGCCCTTCAGGCTGGCTTCGGTGACCTCGATGAACTTGCCGTTGTGGAAAGCTTCAACCTTGAACGGCTGGACTTGGGTGTTGATCAGCGACATCGTGTGATTTCCTTCGTGCTTGGTTGATGGTGGAGCGAACTAACAGGCTGGATTTTGGCCGCACTGCAGCATTTGTGGGATTAATTGACTAGATCAAGTCGATGCTAAAAAACTATCGATCAACATGCCTCGCCGAACGTCTAGGGCCTGTTAACACTACGGGAAGGCTCGCGTGACTCATCAAAAGGGCACCCGCAAGGCGCACGGCGCAGCCCAGGCTTGCTGCCTGGGCAAGCCGTGCAACGCCGCGGGTGCCCTTTTGATGAGATCACCCTTCGGGCCGGTGCCTGCCAAGGCGCTGGGCCGCGTTGCGCCGCTTGCCCGGGCACAGAGCCCGGGCTGCGCGCCGCGCCTTGCCCAGCGCCTTGGCAG
>Ga0209050_1000486_pt1 | contig 69279 bp, 48 predicted proteins | sample Araplavi_mTSA_r2_FD_184276 | JGI IMG/M metagenome (GOLD analysis project Ga0209050, IMG submission 184276) | Arabidopsis root microbial communities from North Carolina, USA - plate scrape MF_Cvi_mTSA_r2 (SPAdes) (version 2) | ecosystem: Host-associated > Plants > Roots > Endosphere | place: USA... | reverse complement strand
GTGTCTGAACCTGGTGGAACAGCTCCTGATAGGTGTCCGCCGGCGTCGGGATCTTGGCGGCGTCCGGCACGGCCTCCTGGGCCCGGGCGGCGGAGACCAGCGTGAAAGCGGCCAGCATCGCGACAGTCGTGCGGATCATGCGGAGCCTCGAAAGAAAGAAGGCGGGCCGGCGAGACGATCGGCCGGCCCGCATGCAGGCGTGGGATGAGGAGGCGTCGCTAGAAGCTGTAGCCGACCGACAACCGCACCGACCGTCCCAGGATCGGGCGGGCGTTGGCGCCGCTGGTCGACCGCGGATCGCCCTCGGTCAGGCCGTGGCTGTTGGTCAGGTTGTCGGCCGCGACCTGGACGCTGAAGTCGCCGACATTGAAGATCGCCCCCAGGTCCACCTTGGTGTAGCCGTTCAGCTTCTGGGTGTTGGCGTTGTCGCCCCAGCGGTCGTCGACGGCGCTGATCGTGCCGTAGAAGGTGGTCGCCACCTCGCCCAGCCGCACGTCGTAGCTGGGCGTGAAGCGGATCTGCCAGTTCGGCTGGCGCTGGGCGCTGTTGCCCTTGTTGGCCGCGATCGAGGATTTCTTGATCTCGGTCTTCTGCAGGGTGCCGTTCAGCGACAGCGACAGGCCGAAGTCCGAGCGCCAGCGGCCGTCCAGCTCGATGCCGCGCGCCTTGTTGGAATTGGTCTCCAGCGTGCCGCCGACATCGGCGAACTTGGCCCCGTCGAAGCTGTTGGCGAAACCCGTGGCGTACAGCTCGAACGGCCCCGAGCGCAGCTTGTAGCCCAGCTCGTACTGCTTGACGCTGAGGGTGTCGGTCAGGTTTTCGCGGAAGTTGTCGAAGCTGGGGAACTTGAAACCCTTGGAATAGCGGGCGAAGACGCCGGACATCGCGTTGAGGTCATAGTTCAGGCCGACCGTGTACGAGGTCTTGGACTGGCTGTAGTCCGTCGTCCGCAAGGCCAGGCCGTCGGGATAGCCATTGCCGTCGTCGACCACGTAGTCGGTCGAGAACTTCTCGCGGCGCACGCCGACGTCCAGACGCAGCGGTTCCATGATCTGCCAGGAGTCGGCCAGGTAGAAGGCGTTGACCTTGCCGTCGCCATTCGAGGTCAGGCCATAGGCCCAGCAGCCCGAGCCGCTGCCCGCCGTCGCCAGGTTGGCGCAGCTGACATTGGCCGCCAGATAGTCGCCATTGGCCTTCACCTGCATCGGCCTGAAGTTGCCGATGGTCCAGAAGTCGTCGGACGAGAAGCTGGACGCGTAGTAGCCGGCCGAGATCGCGTGGCCGCCGATCGTCTTGTTGACGCTGAAGTCGTTGACGAAGGCCTCGATGTCCTTCTCGACGATCCACGCGCCCCAGTTCTGGACATAGTCGCCGGTTCCCAGGGTTGTCCCACCGCGCGTGCGGACCGGGCCGCCGATCACGGTCGCGACCGAGGCGGCGGTCACCGCGCCCCCGTCGGGTACCAGGCCGTAGGTGTCGGCGTCGCCCTTGGTGATGCTGAAGCGGTCGCGCACCGTCCAGCCGTCGCCGAACTCGTGCTCGAAGCTGCCGCCGGCGACATAGCCCTTCCAGCCGCGGCCGTGGGCCAGGTCGAAGTCGCGGGTGCGGCCGTCGGCGTGGACCTGCAGGGTCTGCTGGCGCGACAGCTCGCCCAGCTGGGTGTACTCGCCCTTGTCGACGCCCGGCACATTGATCGCGAACGGCAGGTACCAGGCCCCATGGTCGTCGGTGAAGCGGGCGTAGAAGTTGACCTTGCCGCGCTCCAGCCGCCTGGTCAGGTTCACCGTGAACTGCTGGCCCTTCTCGCTGTCGAACTGGGTGTCGCGGATCCCGGGCGAGCGGGTCGCGTAGCCTCCGACCATGAAATAGAGGTCGTCGGCCAGCTTGCCGCTGACCACGCCGTCGACGCGGCGCAGGCCATAGTCGGAGGTCGTGGCCTTGACCAGGCCCTTGGTCTCCTCGCCGCCCTCCTTGAGCATGAAGTTGGTCGTCAGGCCCGGCTGGCCGTTCGAGAAGATCGGGTTGGGACCGCCGCGCAGGGCCTCCATCCGCGAGATCGTCTCGTCGACGCGGAAGATCGACGAATTCTCCAGGAACGACAGGGTCGAGGGCGGATAGATCGGCGAGCCCTGCAGCTGGATGGTCAGGAACTCGGCGTCGCCCGTGGCCGGAAAGCCGCGCACGAAGACGTTGGCGCCGGCCACGCCGCCCGAGGTCTCGACCCAGACGCCGGGGACCAGGGTCAGGAGTTCGGCGCTGCTTTTGGGCGAAGCCTTGAGGATGTCCTGGGCGTTGACGGTGGTGACCGCGAAGCTGGCCGACAGCTTGTCGACGCCCGCGCCGCCGGGCGTGCCGACGACAATCACTTCCTCGACCTGGGCGGGCTCTTCCGGGCGGCTTTGCTCTACGGCTGTAGCCGGGGCGGCGGCCTGGCCGGCGGCGCTGGCGCTGACCAGCAGCGGCCGCTCGCGGATGGCGTAGACGCCGCTGGCGGTGGGCTGGACCACCAGGTTCGAGCCGGCCAGCAGGCGCGCCAGGCCTTCGTCGGCCGTGAATTCACCCTTCAGCCGGGGCGCGCGCTTGCCCCGCGCCAGGCTCTCGTCGAAGGCCAGTTGCTTGCCCGAGGCCCGGCCGAACGCGCGCAGGGCCCCGGCCAGGTCCTGGGCCGGAATGTCATAGGCCCGCTCGGAAACCTGCGCCTGCACCGCGCCGGGCGCGGCCAGAGCCACCATTACGGCCGCCGAAGCGCTCAGCAGAAGGCGTTGGTCGAAAGACTTGCTCATACGTCCCTCCCTCGCGCCGTTGTTCTGTCGTCTCGGCGCTTTTCGGTAAGTGAGACGCCTCACTCCACCGAGGACACACCATCGCCGGTGAAGTTTTTTGGCTGGCGCTGGAACGCGCGCAGGATGGTCTCGCCGTCCTGGCCATTCACGGCGCGCACGGGCAGCACCGCCGTCACGCCGTCGATGAAGGCGCGGGTGTCGCCCGAGATGAAGACGCCGCTGATCCGCAGGGTGGCGACGGTCTGGTCGCCGATCCGCAGCTTCTCGCGGGCGTAGCGATTGACCCGCTCGACGGCCAGGGACATCGGCTCGTCCTGGAAGACCAGTTGACCGCTTTCCCACGCGCCAGCTCGGGCCGGATCGGCGGGCGAGACCGAGGCGGCTTCGGAATTGACCTGGGCGACAAGTTCGTGGTCGGGCGTCAGCGCCTTTTCGGTCGGCGCGCCGTTGACCTTCAGCAGCGGTGGCGGACGGCCCTTGGCCCCTTCCCCGTCCAGCACGGCGACGTGGCCCTCATAGAGCACCACCCGCATCTGGTCGGCGATGCGCTCGACGCTAAAGGTGGTGCCGGTGGCCACCACCAGCTTGCCGCCGGCCGCCACCGAGAACGGCCGCAACGGATCCTTGGCGACGGCGAACTTGGCGCGCCCCTGCTCCAGCCACAGCCGGCGGCGGTCGCCGTCGTAGCGGACCTTCAGCACGGTGTCGGCGTCCAGCGAGGCGCGCGAGCCGTCGTCCAGCTCCACGATCCGCCGCTCGCCTTCGGTCGTGCGATAGACATCCGGCAAGGTGGCGCGCCAAGCCAGAGCGCCGCCCAGCACGATGACGACCATCGCCGCCGCGGCGGCGCTCCAGATCATCACCCGCGGCCCCGGCCTACTCGCCCATTGGCGACGCTGGGCGCGGCGCAGGTCGTTCAGGGCTTCGCCGCGTAGAGCGATCATGCCGGGATGCGCCGCCTGGTCGTCCACCGCGCGCCAGGCGGAGACCGCGTCGTCCAGCAAGCCGCGATGCGCCGGATCCTCGGCGAACCAGGCGTCGAGATCAGATCGTTCGACAGGCGTCAGCTCGCCTTCGGAAATGCGCACGCACCATTCGGCCGCTTGATCGAGGGCGAGGTTCATCTTGTCTTTCGTGGGCATGCTCATTCGCCCGCCCTCAACTGCCGCGTCAGGTGGCCCATGGCCTTGAGAATATGCTTCTGCACGCCGCTGGCCGTCATGCCGTACAGTATTGCGAGCTCGGCCTGCTTCATGCCCTCCAGGCGATAAAGCAGGAAGATGGCCCGCGTCCGCTCGGGCAGCTCGCGAAGGGCGCGGGCGACGGCGCCCAGATCCTCTCGCCCTTGTAGGATGCGGGCGGGATCCAGCGGCTCCAGGTCGATGGGTTCGCCGGAGATCGTCGCGCGGTAATTGGCCCGCACCCGCTCGCGGCGTTGGCGGTCGCGCAGCAGGTTGGCCGCCATCTGGAAGATATAGGCGTCTGCGTTCTCCATGGCCGGATCCTCGACCCGCGCCAGCTTGGCGAACAGCTCCTGGGTCATGTCCTCGGCGTCGCTGTGGGTCGCCGCCCGACGCATGAAGAACGCCATCAGCGCCGGCCGATAGCGCCGATCCAGGCCTCTAAGATCCTGTGGCGTCGCCTGCCGCACGGCCGATCCTCCAGCACCCTGCATGACTGCTCTCCACAGTCATGACGCACATCGCCGCCCTTGGCACACCTCGCTCGCCAAAGTTTTTCGGCGCCTTCGCCAGCGAGGCCCGCCTTGGTCGGCGTCTTGCGCGGGTAGATGCGGATCGAGAGGGCCACCGCTATGCGGGCGGCGCCAATGTCACTTCCGTCGCCGGGCCTGTCGTCCGTCGAACAGCGACAGATTGATCGCCTGCGCCATGGCCTCGTAGCCGCGATCATTGGGATGCAGTCTGTCCTCGCGGACGAAGTCCGAGCGCATGGCGTCGGGCTTGGCCGGGTCGAGGGTCGCCCTGTCGAAATCCGCCACACCATCAAATTCGCCGCTGTCGCGGATGAAGGCGTTGATGGCTTTTCGAGCGGTCTCGGAGCGCTCGTCGAAGCGCTCGGAACCGGCAAAACCTGTCAGGGTGCCGCCGATGACCTTGACGCCGCGCAGGTGCAGGCGGGCGATGATCTGACGATAGGCGGCGATGACCTCCTCGGCGCTGCGGCCGACATTGGCCGGGTTGCCGTCGTGACGGATGTCGTTGATCCCCTCGATCAGGATCACGTGGGTCACGCCGGGGAGGGACAGCACGTCGCGGTCGAGGCGCGCGCGGACATTGGGACTGCGGCCGTCTCGGACGACCTGGTTGCCGCTGATGCCGGCATTGGCGACGACATAGGCGCCCGGCCAGGCCGCTTCGAAACGACGGGCCAGGACCGACGGCCAATCGGCCTCGGCGCCTAGGGTCGCGCTGGAGCCTTCGGTGATCGAGTCACCCAGGGCGACCACCACGGCGGGCGGCTTTTCGGCCAGGCCATAGACGGCGGAGATGAAACTCTGGCGGCGCTGCAGTGGCGCGTCCGGCGACACCGGCCCGTCGCCGGGCCCGATCCGGACCGCCGTGCGCCGGACCACGCCGCGCGCCGCGCCAGGCGCATGCAGGCTGACGCTGAGCAGGTCGGCGCGCTTGATCAGGATCGGCAGCGGGTCACTGACCAGGGCCACGCCGACCGGCACGATGATCTCGCGCGCGCCGCCGAAGGTGACGGGCAGAGCCCGACCGTCCGGACCCGTGGCGGTCATGCCGTCCAGGGTCAGCGGCTCGAGCCCCACCTCGTTGCTGATCCGCAGGCGCACGGCCTGGGCCGCCATGCCCATCCGCAGGTCCTGGCGGATGGTCTGGTCCTTGTAAGCCAGCGGTGCGTCGGGCGCGCCGTCGAACCGTGGCGGCGCGGCCGCGGCGGTCCAGGCGGGCCGCCACTCGGGAGCGACCTTCTGCGCGAAGGCCGGCTCCCCCAGCGTCAGTAAAAGCGCGATGGCGATCAGGCCGTGGCGCATCACGAGAAGAACATCCCGCCATTGATGTCGATATTGGCGCCGGTCACGAACGAGGAGGCGTCCGAGGCCAGATAGGCCACGGTCTCGGCGACCTCCTCAGGGCGCCCCTGGCGACGCAGCGGGGTGGCGCCCGCGACGGCCGTGCGCACTTCCGGCTTGGTGAAGGTGTCGTGGAAGCTGGTGGCGATCATGCCCGGGCACAGGCTGTTGACCCGCACGCCCTTGGGCCCCAGCTCCTTGGCCATCGAGCGGGTGAAGGTCATCACCGCGCCCTTGGACGTCGCATAGATCGAGGCGCCCGGCCCGCCGCCGTCCCGGCCGGCCTGGGAGGCGAAGTTGATGATCGAGGCGCCTTCCGGCATCAGCGGCGCCACGGCCCGCGTCGTCAGATAGGTCGACTTCAGGTTCAGGGTCATGACCTTGTCGAAGAAGGCCTCGTCGATATCGGTCAGCTGTCTGCGCTCGACCATGCCGCCAGCCAGATTGACCAGGATGTCGATCTTGTCGCCGTACGCGGCCTTGGCGGCGGCGACGAGGGAGTCGACGCCGGCGGCTGTCGTCACGTCGGCGCGATGCACGATGGCCTCGCCGCCCGCCGCGCGGATGCTCTCCAGCGTCTGCGCCGCGCTGGCTTCGTCGTTGGCGAAGTTGATCACGACCTTCGCGCCTTCGCGGGCGAGAACGCGGGAGACGTCGCGGCCGATATCGCGGCCACCGCCAGTGACGATGGCGACCTTGTCCTTGAGGCGCATTAGCTGTCCTTCAGAGTCTTGGAGGTGGTCGCTTGGACCGGCGCGATGCGGCCGGTGACAAACCACAGGGAGAGGATGGAAAGGGGAACCAGGACCGCGACCAGGATGAAGATCGGGCCGTAGGACACCTTGGTCATGACGGGCACCAGCCAGGTGGTGATCAGCGTGCCGGCCACGGCGGCCATGCCGCCGATCCCGGCGAGCGAACCCACGGAGCGGCCGTCGAACAGGTCGCCGGGGATGGTCTGGATGTTGCCGATGGCGATCTGGAAGCCCAGCAGCACGCCGGCGATGACCAGGACCGCCAAGGTCGGATCGGTCATGAAGGGCGCTGCGATCAGGCACGGGATCATGATCAGGCCGCCGAGGGTGACCGTCAGCTTGCGGGCCATGCCGGGTGAGCGGCCCGACTTGATCAGCCAGCCCGACAGCCAGCCGCCGGCCATGCTGCCGATCATCGCGCCGACATAGGGCACCCAGGCGAAGATGCCGATCTGCTTGATGTCGAAGTGGAAGGTCTCGGCCAGGTAGATCGGCAGCCAGGAGACGAACAGCCACCAGATCGGATCCAGGAAAAAGCGCGACAGGATCACGCCCCAGCTCTGACGGTGCGACAGCAGCTGCTTCAGGGTCGGCACATAGGGCGGGACCAGAGCCTCTTCGGTCGTGTGGGCCAGCGGCTTGTCGAGAATGAGCGCTCGCTCGGCGTCGGTGACCCAGGGGTGGCGATCGGGACCGGCGCGATAGATCACCAGCCAGGGCAGCAGCCAGACGAAGCCCAGCACGCCGACCAGCAGGAAAGCGCCCTTCCAGCCCAACCACAGGAAGATCAGCGCGATCAGCGGCGCGGAGATGATGGCCCCGACCGAGGCCCCGGCGTTGAAGATGCCTTGGGCCAGCGCGCGTTCCTTGGCCGGGAACCACTCGGCGTTGGCCTTGACCGCGCCGGGCCAGGCGCCGGCCTCGCTGATCCCCAGCATGGCGCGGAAGATGCTGAACGACAGGACCGAGCTGGCCAAGGCGTGCAGCATGATCGAGACCGACCAGAAGCCGATCGACAGGGCAAAGCCCAGCCGCACGCCGATGGCGTCGAACAGCTTGCCGAACACGAACTGCCCCAGGGCGTAGAACAGCATGAAGATGGTGACGAGCAGCGCGTAGTCGGCCTTGGTCGCGCCGACCTCCGACGCGATCTCGGGCCACATCACCGCCAGGGCGTTTCGGTCGATGTAGTTGACCACGGTGGCGACCGCGATCAGGCCGATGATGACCCACCTCATGCCAGACTTCATCGTCAACTCCTCAGCGGTCGAACCGGGCATAGGGTCCGGTCCACTCGTAGGCCTGGCCGTCGATCCGCACGGTGTGGGTTGCGGTCTTGGAAACATCGTCGGCCACGGCCAGCGCCAGCTTGCGGCCCGAGGCCAGGGTCAGCACGATCACCTCGGCGCCTTCGCCGCGCGTGCGGGCGATGTCGCGGATGCGGCTAGCGCCCCCGGCCACCGTCTCGGCGGCCGGGTCGTAGGCGCCGTGCGGCTCCAGCACCGAGAAGAAGCTGGCCTGCGCCTGGCCCTGCATACGCCGGATCAGCGCCGGCTCGCGCCGCAGGTTGAAGTTCGGGTCGTTGGCCCCGCTCTCCACCAGCAGGGCGCCGGTCGGGGCCGAGGCCCCGAAGCGATAGGTGTAGAACCGCCCGCTCAGCAGCCAGGTCAGGCTGCGGGTCTTGTCGGAAGGCGCCGCCACCGCGTCGACCCATAGGTGCTGGTAGCCGGAGTCCTTGCCCAGCACCGGCCGCTCGCGGACCGAGTGCTCGGCCTCGAACGCGGTGACGATGTGGCCGTTGAAATGCAGCGGCAGGTCGTAGTCGGCCGGCTTACCGCCCTGGGCGCGGAAAAGGTCGATGACCACCGGGTAGGCCAGGTCCGGATGCTCGACCATGGCTAGGGTGCGGGTCAGGACGACGCCGTCATAGGCCTTGTCCACCCGGGCCGAGGCGATCTGCAGCCCTTCCCCCGCCTTGAAGAACAGTGGCCTGGTCGGATGCTCTTCGCCCACGCGCCAATCGGCGCCGAACTGACTCTTTTCGTTCACCACCAGGGTATTGTGGGCCACGGTCTGCATGGCCCAGCTGTCGTTCTCGTCCAGATAGCCGCCACCGCCCTTGGCCTCGACATTCAGGAAGCGGACCGCGCCGTAGTCGCGCACGACAGCCTGGCCGTTGTCGTAGAACAGCCAGTTCAGGCGGTCGAAATGGCCGTGGCCCTGGCCCTGCTGGGTGTTCTTCATGACCAGCGCCTGACCGTTGGCCCCGCCCCGGCGCAGGAACACCAGGTCGCCCAGGTCGCCGTTGGGGCCGTCGCGCAGCTCCATAGAGCGGAAGTCAAAGGGCTTAGCGCCACCGGCCGCGACGCCTCGGGCGATGTCCAGGCCGTCGGGCGACAGCACGGTGCGGCCCTGCTCCTTGGCGATGGTCAGCAGGGCCGGGTCCTTGGTTTGGGCGTAGGCGACGGCGACGCCGGTGACGATCTCCTCGGTGTCCAGACCCTTGTCGGGCATGGCGTCGTTGATGGGGAAGAGCTTGCCGGCGTAGGACGACTGGATCACCGTATCGACGGCCTTCAGCAGCACACCGTCGCGCCGCTTGAAGATGCCGCGCTGCGGGTCGTTCTGCTGGATCGCCCGGGCGAAGATGATGAACGGCGCCAGGGCGTAGCGCTGGTAGTACGGCCCCTCGGCATAGTAGCCGTCGGGCGAGAACAACAGATCGACCTGACGCAGGAAGCCGGCCTTGCCGTCCTTCTTGGCGCCCTTCAGGGCGCGCTCGACCAGGTCGGGATCGCGCAGGACATAGCCGGTCATGCCGACCCCGGCCGTGGCCCAGGTGGCGTGGTTGTGGATGCGGTCGAAATATGGCGCGTTCTCTTCCGACAGAAAGCGGGCCATGCGGCGGAAGACGTTATCGTCGATCGTCCGGCGCTGCTCGGGGGTCAGGGTGTCGCGGATGGCGTCATAGCCCTGCACGCCATAAACGAGCCAGACGGAGTCGTTCAGCGCCTGCCAGAACAGCCGCCCCTTAACCGGGGAATGGCCGGCCGGGTGGTCCTTCAAGGTCGGATAGAGCTTGGCGTATTCCAGCAGCAGGTCGCGGGCGAAGTCGGCATAGACCTTGTCGCCGGTGAGGCGGTAGAGCGCGCCCGCGCCAGCCAGCGCCTTGTAATTGGCCTTGTGCTGCTCGTGGGTCAGCCCGCCGCCCAGGTCGCGCGGCTGCGGAACCTTGATCCCGGCGGCCATGGCGGCGCGGACTTCGCGCTCCACCCGCTTCTGCTCGGCGGCGAACATCGGATAGCGCGCGCCGTCCCTGGCCATGTCGCGCCACTGGTCGAGCGTGACGAGCACCGGCCTGGCGTCGTCGATACGGGCCGCGGCGGACGGCCGCGCCACGGAGGACTGGGCGGCTTGGGCCAGGACGACGGCGGGGACCCCGGTCGACAGGGTCGCCAGCAGGGCCATCAGGACCGGACGGTTCATGGCGCGGTCTCCTGCGGCGTGACGTTGGTGATCAGATCGGGCGTGCCCTGGAAGCGGTTGTCGCGCCACACCAGCACCGGATAGCCCACGCGTCGGAAAACGCTGGGCGCGCCGCTGTCGACAAAACGATTGCCGCGCGCCTCGGTGCGCTGCACGCCATAGAGCTTCAGGGCGCCGGTCTGGTTCTGGCCGCTGCGCTCGAAGGTCGAGCCCGTCAGGGTCAGGCGCGGCCCGAAGGTGCTCTCGTCCGTCCCGCCCCGATAGAGGTCGAGCACCGGACCGGTCACGTCGCGAAAGATGCTGTCGATGACCTCGACGACCTCGGCGTTATAGGCGCCCAGGTCCGCGGTCTCGGTATGGGCGGCGATCACCGAGCCGGTGGCGCGTTCGACCGTGACCCGCTCCAGCCGGATGCGGTCGGCGAGCGAAGCCGGACCGGCGGCGAAGACGTTGAAGCTGCGGTTGACGGTCAGGTCCCGAAAGGTGCTGTCCTCGACGATCAGCTGATAGCCGGACGCGCCCTGCCTGGCCTGGATCACGGCGGCGCCGGCGACATCGGGCGCCAGCTCGCCGGAAATCGTAACGTGCGAAAGCTTCAGAGCGCCGCCACTGGCGATCTCGAAGAGTCCGGGACGAGAGAACTGGATTTGAGCACCGCCCTCGGCCGGCCCTTGCACGGTCACGGCCCGGTCCACGAGGATCAGCTGATTGACGATATAGACGCCGGGCCGCAATGCGACCCGGTCGCCGGGCTTGGCCTGGGCGATCGCGCGGGTCAGGCTGTCCTCGCCCAGCGCCGCGGTCACGGCCGCGCCGCTATCCAGAGCGGCGACCGGTGTGGTCTTGGGATACCAACTCACGCCCGTGTCCTCGCGGGCGACGAAGGTCAGGTCCTGGCGGACCCCGACACCCTTCAGGCCTTTCGGCAGCAGCAGCTCGCTCGCGCCACGCTCCAGCGTGACCTTGCGCCCCGCGAAACCGGGCAAGGCCTTGGTCCCGGCCGGCGACTGAACGTTGCCGACGAAGGCGATACCGCTCATGTCGCCCTGCGCCAGGATCGGATCGTGGCCGTCGCGATTGACGATCAGGTTGCTGGCGAAGCGGCTGTTCACGGGCGGCGCCGAGCGCTCGGCGTCCATGCCGGCTCCGAACGACATCTCGCGGGCGTCGACCAGGGTGTTGTTCTCGATCACCGCCCCATCGACCTGGACATAGCGGTTCACCGGCGAGTTCGGCACGCCGTACATGATGGTCAGGGCGCTGCCGAAGGTCCTGCCGGCGAGGCCTTCCATATAGTTGTTGCGGACGGTGTTGCGCCGGTTGATCACCCGCACCCCGCCGGTGTTGGGCTGGCCGTTGCCGATGAAGACGTTGTCCTCGACCAGGTTGCCGTCCCCATGCCGCAGCACCATCGCGCCCTGGGATTCGTAGAAGACGTTGCCGCGATAGATGTTGCCGCCGGACTTGTTCGAGATGATCTCAACCTCGCCGGAGCAGTGCTCGAACCAATTTTCCGAAACGGTTGTGAACGAGTTCGAGGTCGAGTCGTGGCTGGTGCCGACGCGGATCGTCTCGCCGCCGTTCGAGCCTAGCACCGGACGGCGACCGAAATAGTTGTGGTCGATGGCGTGGTGGTTCTCCAGTCCCTGCTGGGCGTCGCGGATGACCACCAGGGTTGCGCCGGCATTGGTCTTGCCCGCGATCTGGTTGTGGTCGAAGCGGTTGTTGCGGCCGTACAGCGCCACCCAGTTGTCGGACTCGGCGCGGTTGGGCTTGGAGAAGCCGTCGATCACCACACCGGTGACGCGGCTGTTGTTGGCGCGTTCGGCGCGGGAGATGCGGAACGACAGCACCTCCCCAGTCGGCGACCAGCCTTCGCGGAACACCAGGTTCGAGACCACCAGGTGCTCGCCAGCCAAGCTGAGGTTCGAGCGGCCGGTCAGGATCACCTTGCCCGGCGTCTGGGCCGTCAGCGTGATGGGACGTCCGGCGGCGCCTCGCGCGACGAAGACGGCCTGGAAATCGCGCCATTCGCCGTCGGCCAGGGTCAGGGTGTCGCCCGGCTGGAGGCGGGCCACCGCCGAGGTGAACTCCGCCGCAGTTCGCACCAGCGCGGACTCCGCCAGCGCCGCGAACGGGAAACCGCCGACGGTTACGACGACGAGCGGGATAAGCGACCCTCTCAGACCCGGCATCAACATGTTTCCTCCCGCCCGGATCTTCGCGACCTCTGAATACGGACGCTAGAAACTCACGATAAAGGCGTCAACCAAATTTCCATACCAATATGGAGATTTTATCAACCAATCCGGTACGAGAAATTTCGGACCAATTGGTTGACAGAAATGTTTGACTGAGAATGGCATCATCCTGCGGTGTCGACACGGCCAAGGGCATTGAGGCTGCCCAGCGCCCTCTCGCCGTCGAAGTGGAATACGCTCGCCTCGCCCCTGACGGCCGCCCGCCATCGACCCAGTGGAGATGCTTGGAAGAGCAGCCTGGAAGAGTGTATTGATCAGCCAAAGAGGTCCAAGAGTCGCCGATGTCCGAGCAACGCCTTTATCAGTCGGTCGCCAAACAGATCCGCGACGCGATCGAGGCAGGAGAGTTTCCCGTCGGCGCCCGCCTGCCGGGCGAGCGTGAGCTGGCCGAGCGCTTCAACGTTAGCCGGGTGACGATCCGCGAGGCCGAGATCTCGCTGGAGACCCTAGGCTGGATCTCGATCAAGACCGGCTCGGGCGTCTACGTCCTGCCGCGCGACCCACACGTGGCCGGCCGCCTGCCCGACGTCACCGCTTTCGACCTGACCGCCGCGCGCGCCGTGTTCGAAGCCGAGGCCGCGGCCTTGGCCGCCGCCAATATCGACGACGCTGCGCTGGCGGAACTGGACGCGCTGATCGCCGTCATGTCCGATCCCTCGACCAGCGACGCCCAGTCCAGCGCGGCCGACCAGAAATTCCACGAAACGATCGCTCGCCTCGCCGGCAATCCCGTGGTCGAATACTGCATCAAGCTGATCTGGCGCATGCGCAACGAGCTGCCCAAGGTCAAGCAGGTCTATCAGAGCGTCTGCCACCATGACTGGGAGTCGCGGACGGACGAGCACGCGGCCATTCTGTCGGCCTTGCGCGCCCGCGATCCACAGGCCTCGCGTGCGGCCATGCGCGACCATTTCCACCGCCTGTTCGAGGCCATGCTGGCCGCCGAGGAGGCCGAGGCGCTGGCCGCCGTTCGCCGCCGCATGCAGCACGACCGCGAGCGCTTCATGGCCACCCTCTCCGCCCAGGCCTGACCGCCGCTACAGCGCCAAAACAAAGGAGCCCCGCCGTGGCGACCACGGCGGGGCCTTCAGTTGCGCAGCGAAGTTCTAGAACTTGACGCTCAGCCCCACCACAACCCGGCGATCGGTCAGGCCGTTGTAACAAAGCAGCGCCTTGTCGTTGATACAGTACTCGTTGGCGTCCGCCCGGGTGAGGTTCACGCCCTCGACGCCCAGGGTCGCCCAGTCGTTGATCTGGTAGTTGATGCTGGCGTTCAGCTGGCCGCGGTCGCCGCTGATGCGCGGCACGTCGAAGGCCGAGGTAAAGGCCTCTGTGTTGATGAAGTGCGAGCGCCACGTATAGCGCATCCGCGCGCTCAGCCCGCCGCGCTCATAGAAAAGGGTCGTGTTGTAGGCGTACTTCGAGAGGTTCTCCAGCTCGACCCGGTCCTGTGGCAGGGTGGTGAAGCCCAGGTCCCGCGTGGTGTTTCGCGTCAGGCCGATGGTGCGGTAGCTGGCCACGTTCCCGCCGGTCTTCTGGTAGGTGAAGTTGCCGATGACGCCAAAGCCGGAAGCCCATCCCAGCTTGTCCTCCCACCCGGAGAGATCGTACTGGACCGCCACCTCGACACCGGTCTGGGTCGTCTCGCCATCGACATTGAACGTCGAGGTCAACGGTACGCAGATGCCGGTCTGGCCCTTGGCCGGGTTGTTGACGTTGATGACGGCGATCGGGTTGTATATGCCGCCGCCGGGGCACGACGGGTCGCGGCTGCGATTGACCACGCCGCCAACGGCGTTGTCCGGCGGGCTTTCGGTGACGCTGGCGAAGAGGTTGTCGCGCACCTTGTGGAAGACGCCGACGCTGATCAGGCTGGACGGCGCGAAGTAGTACTCGGCCGAAAGGTCGAACGACAGGACGGTCTCCGGTTCCAGCGCCGGGTTGCCCCGGGTGACGGCGGTGTTCTCGCTGGTCGCGAAGGTCACCGAGGTCGACAGGGTATTGAAGTCGGGACGGCGGATGTCACGCGCCACGCCGGCGCGAACGATCACCTTGTCGGCGGGTTCGACGACCAGATTGAAGCGCGGCAGCCAGAACTTGTAGGACGTCTTGTTGTCGGCCCGGACCGCGATCCCGCCAGTGGCGACGGTGTTGCCGATCGAGGTCAGATCGGTCTGCACATAACGAACGCCAGCATTGCCGCGCATCGGCGCGCCGAAGGCTTCCGTGTCGAAATTGGCCTGGACGTAGGCCGTGCTGGTCTCCTCGGTGATCTTGAAATAGGCGCTGGCCTGTGAGGTCGGCTCGCCGATCAGGGGAATGCTCGCGTTGCTGGCGGCGTTGCTGGCCGTGATCGCCGCATTGAACGCCTTCAGCGTGCCCGCAGGATCCTTGAAGGCCCTGGCGCCGTCGATGATCAGGAAGTCCGGGAAATACAGGCGTCGCCCGTCGGCCCCGTTGAAGTTGCTGGGCCCGGCGATCGTCAGGTCCGCGAACCGGTCGGCGCTGGGGCGATAGAACGACGAGGTCACGTTGGTGAAGTTCGTCGTACCGGTGATGTTGTCGTTCAGCGCGCTGGTCCGGTTCCATCGCACGCCGGCATGGATCGAGGTGATGATCGGCAGGGCGTCACGGGTGTCGTAGGTCGCGTCGAAACGCAGCGCCTTTTCCTTGTTGTCGCGGATGCTGCGCGCCTGGGCCACCTGCTGCAGACGATAATTAGCCGGATTGAGCAGGTCGGCCGAGGTCGGCGTGCTGGCCTGGCCCTGGGCGATGCCGAACTGCAGCGCGCCGTCCCGCAGGTCGAACTCGATCGGCACGCCGTTGGCCAGCGTCACGCCCGCCGCCGGCGCTGGCGACTTGGGGTTCACGAACTCCAGCGTCGTGTTGAAGCTGGGCAGGGTGGAGTCCGAAGTCGACAGCGCCGCCTCGGCTTTCACGGTCAGACGGTCGCCCTTCCATTCGCCGCCGAAGTCAAACACGCGGCTCTTGGTCAGGCGCGAGCCGGTGTCGCTGGTGGTGCGCAGATAGGGCGCGAGATTGCCGTTGGTCCGGGGCAGGATGATCCCCGCCACCGTGGCCTTGACAGAGCCCAGGTCGATGTCGCCGTTCGGGCCCTGGGCGACACCCAGATTGACCGTCTCGAACGCGGTGTTCTTGGTGTTGTCGACGACACCGTTGTCCGAGACCGTCGAGATCTGGACCGTGGAGCTGCGCTCCGAACGCGTCTGGTCGTTCAGCGTCGTGTCGAAATAGAGCTTCAGATTGTCGGTCGGCTTCCATTCCGCCGAGCCAGCGAAGTTCTTGGTTTCATACTCGAAATTGTCCAGGTCCTGGTTGAAGAACTGGATGCGCAGAAACGGGAAGGCTTCCGCGCTGGCCCGGCCCGAAGTCGGGGTGACCACCGCGTCTCGATCGACGCGCGGACGGAAGGCGACGACATCCTGCTTGGCGTAGCTGAAACTGCCGACCAAGCCAAACTCGCCTACGCCGGTGTCCCAGCGCTTTCCAACCGTGCCCGACAGGCGGGGCCGCCACGAGCGAGCCAGATCGCTGTATTCCGACTGAGCCCGGAACGCGAACAGCGGCTTGGAGAGGTCAAGGGGCCGGATCGTCCGCAGATTGATAGTGCCTCCGACCGAGCCTTCGATCGTCTTGGCCTCGGAGACCTTGATCACCTCGACCGAGCTGATCATCGAAGCGGCCAGGTCGTCGAAGCTGATGCCCGAGCGGCCCGAACCGGAGCCGACGGTGGAGACGCCGTTGATCTCGACGCGGTTGGCGTCCGTACCCCGGATCTGCACGCCGCGGCCGACGCCGGCCTCGCGCGTGATCTGGACGCCGGTGACGTTCTCCAGCACCTCGGCCAGATTCTGATCGGGCAGCTTGCCGATGTCCTCGGCCTTGATGACCTCGACCAGGTTGTCCGCGTTGCGCTTCTCGACCAGCGCGCTTTGCAGCGAGGCCCGGATGCCGCTGACGATGACTGCGTCGACCTCGGTGACGGCGGACTCTTGCGGCGCGACAGGTGCGCTCTGAGCGAAGGCGGGACCCGCAACAAGGATCGCGGTCCCCGCCAGAAGGACCGTCGTCAATCGCATGCTGGAGCCTCCGCGCGCTCCGCTCGTGCCTATCCCTCGCATAGTCGCCTCCCGACCGTCTCTTCTTGTTGAAGATACGCTGGATTGGCGCGCCAATTCTGTCAACCTATTTTAGCACCAAAATGGCGCCACATTGCCAACCAATTGGTCAACCATTTATAGGACTTTCAACTTGGGGCGATCCGCGCCGGTCGCGCTGGCGTTCAGTGCGGCAGAACCGAGACAGACGCCAAGAACTGCAGGGCGTCCTGCTCCACGGCCGCCTGCTCCTCCTTCGAGAACTTGCCATGCGCGCCGCCCGCCACAGGGTGAAAGCGGTTGACGACTCCGGCCTTGTCCAGATCCACCTTCAGCGAAGTCGAGGCGGCGTAGGGCACGGTCGGATCGGCGTCACCATGGACGATGAACACGGGCGGCCGCCCTTTGCGGACATAGGCGGCCGGCGACATCGTCTTCCACAGTGAGTCCGGCCCATCCCCGATCCATCGCGCGGTCGACGGGCTCCTGAACGCTCCAGGCCGGTCAGGCTTGAGATGATAAGGCCCATAGAAGTCCAGGATCGCCGCCACCTTCGGCTGGTCGCGACACGCCGGCAGGTCGATATCGTTTTTCGAGGGCAACATGCCGGCCATCAGCGCCAGGTGCCCGCCCGCCGAGGTCCCATAGGCCACGACCCGCCTGACGTCGAACCCATAGGCCTTTGCGTTGGCCTTCACCCACGAGAGCGCGCAACGAACGTCCTGCACGGCAGCGGGCGCGCGAGCGACGTCGCTCAACCGGTACTCGACCGTAACCACCGAGAAGCCCGCCGCCAGATAGGCGCGGAAACCGCCCCACCCGGCCGGCTTCTCGCCTTTCCACCAGGCGCCGCCGTGAACGTAGACCAGCACCGGTCGCGGACCTTCAAAGGCGGTGTTGCGATAGATGTCCAGATGAAGGTCCTGGCCGCTGGCCTGCAGATAGACCACGTCCTTTGTCGCCTCGGGCGCTTTTACCGACGCCCAGGTCGCGGGATCTGCCCAGGTCTGGGCGGCGACAGGTGTCGCGAGCAACAGCGCGACGGCGAGGGACTTGGCAATCACGGCGCTTCCTCAAATCCGATTGATTCAAATACGACCGAAGGTCCGAAGCTCGCCCGCGGCAGAGCGATACACCGGACCGCGCGCGAAAATATCTGTCAACCAATTTAAATGCCGCTCACACGACATCGTAGCTTCGGAAAAGCACAATATACTGGAAATATTAGATATTTTATTGATTCACCTGTCACTGGCGCGGAGACCGACAAGATGTTTCGGGATCTGAGCACCCGGCAGGGCCAGCCTCAAAAGCCGTAAGATGACGCGGGCTGTTGACATTCAAGGCCAAGCGATCAACCAAATAGGTCAGCCAAAATAAGACAATTGGTGCTGGGGAGGCAAGGACATGGACAATCGTCCAATGCGTCGTGGCGCGCGTGCGATGTGGATGGCGTCGTCGGCGCTGATGATCGGCTTAGGCTCGAGCCAGGCGCTGGCGCAAGCCGCCGCCGCTCCCAGCGCGGATGATGCGGCCGCGGATCAGGTCGAGGCCGTGGTCGTTACGGGCTATCGCGCGTCCCTGCAGAGCGCCCTGAACGTCAAGCGCCAGTCCGACGTCATGGTCGACGCCATCAACGCCGAGGACATCGCCGATTTCCCCGACGCCAACCTCGCCGAGTCGCTGCAGCGCATCCCCGGCATTTCGATCGACCGCGACAATGGCGAAGGGCGCACGATCACCGTGCGCGGCCTCGGCGGCGACTTCACCCGGGTGCGCATCAACAATCTCGAGGCGCTGTCGACGGCGGGCACCAACGACACCAACTCGACCGCGATCAACTCCACCCGGACCTTCGACTTCAACGTCTTCGCCTCGGAACTCTTCAACAGCCTGAAGGTCCGCAAGACCGCCTCGGCCGAGACCGACGAAGGTTCGCTCGGCGCCACGGTCGACCTGCAAACGGGCCGTCCTTTCGACTACCGCAAGGATCGCTACGCGCTCTCGGTCGAAGACGCCTACTATCAGAACGGCAAGCACCACAATCCGCGGCTGGCGGGCCTGTTCTCCAAACGCTTCGCGGACGGCAAGATGGGCTTCCTGGCCTCCGCCGCCTATTCGGAGAAGGACTCCGAAACCGATCAATACCGCCGCCAGATCGTGACCGGCGAATATGTCTATCGCTCAGCCACCTGGGCGACGCTGGAGAACCCGCGACGCGCCGGCTTCTCCGCACCGGTCGGCACGGTCTTCACCAACCGCATCTCCAATCCGACGGCGAGCAATCCGGGCACGGTGTCGGCCACGGCCGCCATCACCAATCCGGCCTATATCGACGCGGTGACCGGTTCGGATCCGACCGCCTACGCCCTGCTCCATCCGTCGCTGGACGGCTCGCAGATCATCTTCCCCGCTCTGGCCGGCCCCGAGCAACAGGACCTGCACCAGAAGCGCCTGGGGCTCACCGCGGCCTATCAGTGGGATATCTCGTCGCGGACGCGCCTCACCATCGACGGGCTGCACTCGAACCAGAAGAGCACGTCGACGCTGAACCAGCTGCTGCCGTTCGGCCTGAACCGCAACAACACCAACGCCACCTACGCCACGGCTACCGCCGCAACCGCATTGAACTCCAAGCGGGGGCTCTATCCGGGAACGTGCAACTACACGGCCGGCGGCCCCTATGCATCGCCGATCGACTGCGGCCAGGCGATCTATGGCGGCGCGCTGGTCGCCGGCACGAGCTTCTCCTACAACCCCAACAATCTCGACGTTTACGACTACTACAACTCGCCAGTCTCGCCCGGCTATGTGGCCTCGGCCGACGGCCTGGCCATGCGCGCCCAGCAGATCGGCCGCCCAGCGACGGACGTGCTGGCCGCCCATGTCACCAGCGGGGTCGCCGACTATCTGCAACTGCGAAACCTGGACTGGGCCGCGCGCGCTGACCAGGGCAGCTACAACACCACCTTCGACCAGCTTTCGTTCAACCTGACCCACGAATTCAGCGACCGCTTCAAGGCCGACTTCACCTATGGCGCGTCGCGCTCCAAGCTGAACTCTTACGGCAAGATGGCCGAATGGGGTCAGTTCGATCAGCCCGCCACCTTCACCTATGACGAGCGCGGCGGCGGCGACATGCCGTTGTTCGACGCCGGCTTCGACGCCGCCGATCCGAACCAGTGGACGATCCTCAAAGGGGTCTCCTTCCTGCGCTACCACAAGAAGGTCGTCGAAAACCGCTATAACGCGTGGAAGGCCGACTTCACCTGGGAACTCAGCGACAACCTGACCCTGAAGTTCGGCGGAACCCAGCGCGACTATCGGTTCTCGACCTCCCAGGTCGAACGCCAGAACGTCCAGATCAACCCGACCGAAAAGGAAGCCGGCGTCTCGATCGCCAGCCTCGGGAAGGTCATCGACTTCGGCCAGGGCCTCGACGCACCCGCCGGTACGACGGCCTCGTGGTTCGGCCCGGACATCCAGAAGTTCGACGCCCTGTTCGGCTTCACCTGCGAGTGCATCAACAAGTGGGGCGACTGGCGCCTGACCCAGTTCCGCCAGCAGGGCCGCGAGACCTTCGCGGTGCGCGAGCAGACCGCCGCGGCCTACGGCCAGATCAACTTCAACTATGACTTCCTGGACGGCTGGAACACCTTCGGCAATCTGGGCGTGCGCTACGCCACGACCGATGTCGACTCGACCGGCCGCTCGACCGGCGGACGGACAGTGCAGGGTGATAACTCCTATTCGGACGTCCTGCCCTCGTTCAACATCGCCATCCGCCCGCGCGACAATCTCTATTTCCGGTTCGGCGCCGCCCAGACCATGTCGCGGCCGACCCTGCAGCAGCTGGCCCCGACGATCACCCAGCTGACGATCCCGGAGGGCGGCATGACCTCCGGCGCCACCCTGACGATCGGCAATCCGAAGCTGTCGCCTTTCCGCGCCAACAATTTCGACGCCGCCGTAGAGTGGTACTACGCTGAGGGCGGCCTGATTTCGGTGGCGCTGTTCAAGAAGAAGATCGGCTCCTATCCGCAGACCGTGCGGTTCGCCGCGCCGCTATCGACCTTCCTCGACGCCGCGGGCCTTCAGAGCCTGATCGAGCAATATGGCGCGAACAGCGACCAGGCCGCCTATATCCGCGGCGACTACGACGCCACGGCGCGCCAGTTCCGCGACGCCCCCGGCGGCGAGCTGAAAGGCTGGGAGATCAACTATCAGCAGGCCTTCACCTTCCTCCCTGGGCTGCTGAAGAACACGGGCATCCAGCTCAACGCCACCCATATCCAGTCGGAGCTCACCTATATTCTTGACCCCGGCAGCGACACGACGCCGGCGGTGATGGGCAAGGCGCCGTGGCTGGGCGCGTCGCCGAACGCGGTGAACCTGACGCTCTATTACGAAGACAAGCGCATCAACACTCGCGTTTCTCTGGCCCAGCGCGACGGCTACTACACCACCTACCCGCTGGTGGCCGGCGCCTGCGCGCCGGGCGTCGTCGGCGGCGTGGCGTGCGACACGCCGCTGATCAATGACTTCGGCGGATCCAAGGACACGCTGAACGTGGATTTTTCCTTCAGCTACAAGCTCTCGGACAGGGCCTCGTTCTCGATCGAGGGCCTGAACATGACCAATCAGGCGACGAGCCGGTACTACTACGCCGACAATCCCGTGGCGGCGCTCTATGGCTCACCGGGACGCCAGTTCACGGTCGGCGTACGCTTCCGGCATTAGGGCCCTTTCCGGTCTGATCGCATCAATCAGATCGAATAAAAGGGGCTCTAATCCAAGAGTTTAGAGCATTCTAAGGAGGGGGATGACCCGTTCTCCTCCGAATAGGATGACATCGCATCCGCCTACGCCCGCGAACGTCAGGACGGCGAGCCTCATCTTCGATCTTTATACCGCCCTTATGCAGGCCGGCCGCTTCCGCATGGAGCCCTTACGAGGCTTCATGGTCACTGACCTCCGACACCAACGGAGGCCATGATGGCTGATCTTCTCTACGGGGCGCTGGCGCTTGGCCTGTTCGCCCTGTTCGGCGCGTTCGTCGCCGCGCTGAGGCGCGTGTGACGATGCTCGTGAACATCCTTTGGGGCGCCGGCGCGATCGTGATCGCCGGCTACATGGTCGCGGCGATGCTGCGGCCCGACAAGTTCTGACGGACCTTTTCCATGACCTGGCAAGGATGGGCGGAGATCGCCCTGACCCTGAGCTTGGCGGTCGCCATCGGCTGGCCGCTAGGCGTCTTTCTTTCGCGCGTCTGGAACGGCGAGAAGACCTACCTCGATCCCGTGATGCGCCCCGTCGAGGGCCTTTTCTACAAGGCCTGCGGCATTGATCCGACCAAGAGCCAGAGCTGGCACGCCTACGCCCTGGCGCTGCTGTCCTTCAACCTGGTCGGCTTCGTCTTCGTCTATGCGGTGCTGCGCCTGCAGGGCGTTCTGCCGCTGAACCCGCAAGGCTTTCCAGGCCTTTCGGGTCACCTGTCGTTCAACACGGCGATCAGCTTCGTCACCAACACCAACTGGCAGAGCTATGCGGGCGAGAGCACGATGTCGACGCTCAGCCAGATGCTGGTGCTGACGGTGCAGAACTTCGTCTCGGCCGCCACCGGCGCGACCGTCGCCGCCGCCCTGGCGCGAGCGTTCGTCGCCAATCGTGGCGAGGGCGTCGGCAACTTCTGGGCGGACCTGATCCGCACCACGCTCTATCTGCTGCTGCCGCTGGCCTTCGTGGTCGCGGTTGTTCTCGCCGCCCTGGGCCTGCCCCAGACTCTGTCGGCCGGCGTCACCGCCCACACCTTGGAGGGCGCAGACCAGAAGATCTCGCTCTACGCCGTGGCTTCGCAGGAAGCCATCAAGATGCTGGGCATCAACGGCGGCGGGATTTTCAACGTCAACTCGGCTCATCCGTTCGAGAACCCGACGCCGCTGACCAACCTGATCACCGCGGTCTCGATCAACACCTTGGGCTGGGCGGCCTTCTTCGCCTTCGGCCGCATGGTGCTGGCCAAGAAGGACGTCCGGGCCCTGGTCATCGCCGCCTTCGTGCTGCTGTTCGCCGGCGCGGCGGGCGTCTACGCCACCGAGACCCAAAGCCCGCCCGCCCAAGTCGCCGCCAAGGTCGACGCCTCGGTGAACATGGAGGGCAAGGAGGTCCGCTTCGGCGCACCGGCCACGGCCGCCTGGGTCGCCATGACCACCGGGGCCTCGAACGGTTCGGTCAACGGCATGCACTCCAGCCTGATGCCCCTGGGCGGCGGCATCGCGATGTTCCTGATGCAGCTGGGCGAGATCCTGCCGGGCGGCATCGGCTCAGGCGTCGCCATCATGGTCGTCATGGCCCTGCTGTCGGTCTTCGTCGCCGGCCTGATGGTCGGCCGCACGCCGGAGTACCTCGGTAAGAAGGTCGAGGCGCGCGAGATCCAGTTCTCGATCCTGGCGGTGGTCATCATCCCGCTGTCGATGCTGGGCTTCTCGGGCGTCGCCGCCGTGCTGCCCGAGGCGTTGAAGGGGCTGATGCACAGCGGCCCGCACGGCCTGTCGGAAATCCTCTACGCCTACGTCTCGGGCACGGCCAACAACGGCTCGGCGTTCGCGGGCCTGACCGCCAACGCCCCCTGGTGGGACGTGACGCTGGGAGTCGCCATGGCCCTGGGCCGCTTCCTGCCGATCGTCGCCGTCCTGGCGATCGCCGGCAGCCTGGCCGCCAAGCCCAAGCTGGCTCCGACCGCCGGCACGCTGCCGACCGACGGCGGCCTCTTCGTCGGCCTCCTGATCGGGGTGATCCTGATCCTGGGCGGCCTGCAGTTCTTCCCCGCGATGGCGCTGGGACCGATCGTCGAGCACTTCCAGGCGCTCGGCGCGGTCGCGGCCCTCCGCTGAGTGGTGATCCCATGACTTCCATAGACATCCATGCCAGCGGGGGCCGACGCGCCCTCGCCGGCGGCCTCTCCAGCGCTGTGCTCGCCCGCGCGGCCAAGGACGCCTTCCTCAAGCTCGATCCGCGCAGGCTGACCGGCAATCCGGTGATCTTCGCCACCTGGCTGGTGGCCCTGCTGTCGACCGTTTCGGCGGCCGCGGCCGTGGCGACCCACCAGGCGGCGGGCTTCGCGATCCAGGTCGCCGTCTGGCTATGGGCGACGGTGCTGTTCGCCAACCTCGCTGAAAGCGTCGCCGAGGGGCGGGGCAAGGCGGCCGCCGACAGCCTGCGCGCCACCCGCGTGACGACCAAGGCCAAGCTGATCATCGACTCCAACACCGGGACCTGGATCCCCACCCCCGCGCACAAGCTCGGTGTCGGCGAGGTGATCCTGGTCGAGGCTGGCGAGGTCATTCCCACCGACGGTGAGATCATCGAGGGCATGGCCAGCGTCAACGAGGCGGCCATCACCGGCGAGAGCGCGCCGGTGATCCGCGAGAGCGGCGGCGACCGCTCCGCCGTCACCGGTGGCACGACCGTGGTTTCCGACTGGATCAAGGTGCGGGTCACGGCCGAGGCCGGCTCGACCTTCCTGGACCGGATGATCGCCATGGTCGAGGGCGCCGACCGCCGCAAGACGCCGAACGAGATCGCTCTGGCCGTGCTGCTGGCGGGCCTGACCCTGATCTTCCTGATCGCGGTCGTCACCTTGCTAGGCCTGGGCAAGTTCTCGGGCGTCGCTTTGGATCCGCTGGTGCTGGGCGCGCTGTTCATCACCCTGATCCCGACCACGATCGGCGGTCTGCTGAGCGCCGTCGGCATCGCCGGCATGGACCGTCTGCTGAAGGTCAATGTCCTCGCGACCTCCGGCCGAGCGGTCGAAGCCGCGGGCGACGTCGACACCCTGCTGCTGGACAAGACCGGCACCATCACCTTCGGCAACCGCATGGCCACCGAGGTCATCCCCGCCCCGTGCGTTCGTCCGGACGCGGCGATGAAGGCGGCGCTGATGGCTTCGCTCGCCGACGAGACGCCGGAAGGCCGCTCGATCGTCGAACTCGCGCGCAACACAGGCCTGACCATCGAGCCGCCCGAAGGCGCGACCTCGATCCCGTTCACCGCCCAAACCCGCCAGTCAGGCCTGGATCACGAAGGCCGCAGCTGGCGCAAGGGCGCGGTGGACGCCGTCTATCGGTCGCTCTCCCTGGATCCCAAGAGCGCGCCGGCCGAGCTTTCGGCCGCCGTGGATCGCATAGCCCGGTCCGGCGGCACGCCGCTAGCGGTCAGCGAGGACGGCGTCGTGGTCGCCGTCATCCACCTGAAGGACGTCGTGAAGCCCGGCGTGAAGGAGCGCTTCGCCGACCTGCGCCGCATGGGCCTGCGCACCGTCATGATCACCGGCGACAATCCGGTGACCGCCGCCGCCATCGCCTCGGAAGCCGGGGTCGACGACTTCCTGGCCGAGGCCACGCCCGAGGACAAGCTGCGGCTGATCCGCGAGGAGCAGGGCAAGGGCCGCCTGGTGGCCATGTGCGGCGACGGCGCCAACGACGCCCCCGCCCTCGCCCAGGCCGACGTCGGCGTCGCCATGCAGACCGGCGCCCAGGCCGCGCGCGAGGCCGGCAACATGGTCGATCTCGACAGCGACCCGACCAAGGTCATCGAGATCGTCGAGGTCGGCAAGCAGATGCTGATCACCCGCGGCGCCCTGACGACCTTCTCGATCGCCAACGACGTGGCCAAGTACTTCGCCATCATCCCCGCGATGTTCGTGGTCTCTCTCCCGGCGCTGGGCGCGCTGAACGTGATGAAGCTGCACAGTCCGCAGAGCGCCATCCTATCGGCGGTGATCTTCAACGCCTTGGTGATTGTCGCCCTGATCCCGCTGGCCCTGAAGGGGGTGAAGTACCGCGCCGTCGGCGCCGGCAAGCTGCTGTCGCGCAACCTGACCCTCTACGGCCTGGGCGGCCTGATCGCGCCCTTCGTCGGCATCAAGCTGATCGACCTCGTGGTCTCGGCCCTGGGTCTGGCGTAAACACGAGCCATCGGAGAGTCATCCGTCATGCTTTCGCACCTTCGTCCGGCCCTGGTCTCGATGGGCCTCTTCACCGCCCTGCTGGGCTTGGCCTATCCGCTGGCCGTCACGGGCGTCGCCCAGGCGGCGTTCCCGGGGCAGGCCAACGGCAGCCTGGTCCGCGGCGCCCATGGCCAGGTGATTGGCTCGGCCCTGATCGGCCAAGCCTTCGCCAAGCCGGAATACTTCCATGGTCGCCCTTCGGCGGCCGGGAACGGCTACGACGCCAGCGCCTCCAGCGGCTCCAACATGGGTCCGCTGAACGATAAGCTGATCGCGCGGGAAAAGACCGACGCGGCGGCCTTGCGCGCCGAGAATCCGGGCGCAGCGATTTCCGCCGACGCCGTCACCAGCTCCGCATCGGGACTCGATCCGGACATCTCGCCGGCCAACGCTCGCTTCCAGGCGCCCCGCATCGCCAAGGCGCGCGGCGTAGCCGACGTCGCGATCGCGACCCTTATCGACGGCCACGTCCAGCAGCCCCTGCTGGGTTTCATCGGCCAGCCTCGAGTCAACGTCCTGGCGCTCAACCGGGCGCTGGACGCCCGCTATCCGAAAGGCGGCTAGTGCCGGCGAACGACCGCTCCTCTCAAAAGGAAGCTGGGCGTCCCGACCCAGAGGCGCTCCTGGCCGCCGCCAACAAGGCGCGCCGGGGGCGCCTCAAGGTGTTCCTGGGCATGGCGCCGGGGGTGGGCAAGACCTACGAGATGTTGCGCGCCGCGCGCCGTCGTAAGGCCGAGGGCGCCGACGTGTTGATCGGCGTCGTCGAGACCCACGGCCGGCGCGAGACCGAAAGTCTGCTGCGCGGCATGGAGGTCCTGCCGCGCAAGCCGATCGAGCATCGCGGCCGTGTCCAGATGGAGTTCGACCTCGACGCGGCCTTGACGCGCAAGCCCAAGATCCTGCTGGTCGACGAGTACGCCCACTCCAACGCCGTCGGCTCGCGCCACCCCAAGCGCTGGCAGGACGTCGAGGAACTGCTGGCCGCCGGCGTCGACGTCTGGACCACGCTCAACGTCCAGCACCTGGAAAGCCTGGTCGACGTCGTCCAGCGGATCACGGGGGTGCGCCAGCGCGAGACCGTGCCGGACAGCGCCCTGTCCCGCGCCGACGACATCGAATTGGTCGATATCACGCCCAGCGAACTGCGCGAGCGCATGGCGGGCGGCAAAGTCTATGTCCCCGAGACGGCGCGCCTGGCGGCCGACAACTTCTTCAAGGTCGAGAACCTCACCGCCCTTCGCGAATTGGCCCTGCGCCGGGCCGCGCAGACAGTCGACGACCAGTTGGTCGCCACCATGCGCGAGAAGGGCGTCGAAGGGCCCTGGGCCGCGGGCGAGCGGATCCTGGTGTTGGTCAGCGGCGACGCCATGGCCGCGACCCTGGTGCGGGCCGGCCGGCGGCTGTCGGACATGATGATGGACGCGCCCTGGACGGTCGCCCACGTCGAACGAACCGACCGCCCCTTGGCGAAGGACGGCGACACGGCGCGGCTGCGCGAAGCCTACCGCCTGGCCGAGCAGTTGGGCGGCGCCACGGTCGCCCTCAGCGGCGGCGACATTGTCGACACCGTGATGGCCTACGCCCGCCGCCACAACGTCACCCAGATCGTCATCGGCAAGTCCGTCGAAAGTCGCTGGCGCGAGCTGCTGGGGCGTTCCCTCGCGACGGCCCTGCTGCGCGAGGCGCGCGGCGTGGCGCTTCACGTGGTCACCGAAGCGGCGCATGAGCAGGAGACCAAGCCGCAGAGGCCGCTCGGCCTAAGGCGCTGGCAGGGCTATGCGGTCGGCGCGCTGTTCATCGCCGCCGCGACCCTCGCCGCCTGGGGTTTGGACGTCACCTTCGATCGCGTCGACCTCGGGATGATCTTCCTGGCCGCCGTGCTGGCGGCCGGGGTGTTGCACGGCTTGCGGCCGGCCCTGGCGGCGGCGACGGTGGCCTTCTTCGTCTACAACTATCTGTTCCTGGAGCCGCGCTACAGCCTGGCGATCGGAGCGCCCACGGACTTCATCACCCTGGTGGTGTTCTGGGCGGTGGCCCTAGCCTCGGGGGGGCTGGCCGGACGGGTGCGCGACCAGGCCCTGGGCTCGCAGCGCCGGGCCGCGGCCGTGACCACTCTGCTGGCGGCGAGCCGAACTTTATCCGCCGCGACCGGGCGCGACGCCGTCGCCTGCGCCTTGGCCGAACAGGTTTCCGCCGCGGCCGGCGGACGATCGCTGGTGTTGTTGCCCCAGGGCGAGGAGATAGCGCCCGCGTTCGGCTCGCCCGACCTGGAGCCGCTCGACGCCGCCCAGATGGCCGCCGCCCGCTGGGCCTGGGAGAAGGGCGAACCCGCCGGCTTTGGCACAGGCACCCTGCCGCAGGCGCGGTGGACCTTCTGGCCGATGGAGGGCGTGCGCGCACGGACGGGCGTGGCCGGCGTTGAGGCCGGCGCCGCACCGAAGGGCTCGGACCACGAGCGCTTGGTGCTGGCGCTTCTGGAGCAGGGAGCGGTGGCGCTCGAGCGTTCGCAGCTGGCGTCCGAGGCGGTCGAGGCCGAGACCCTGCGCCGCGCTGACCGCTTCCGCTCGGCCCTGATGAACTCGGTCAGCCATGACCTACGTACGCCGCTCTCGACCGTGCTGGGAGCCTCGACAACATTGATCGAGTACGGCGACAAGCTGGCCAAGCCGGTGCGCGAGGACCTGGTCGTCAGCATCCGCGAAGAGGCCGAACGTTTAAACCGCTACGTCGCCAACCTGCTGGACATGACGCGTATCGAAGGCGGCGCGCTGCGGCTGCGCGCGGATTGGGTCGACGCCCGCGATGTTCTCAACGCAGCCGCCGATCGCGTCTTCCGCCGCCTGGGCGGGCGTGAACTCACCCGCGACTTTCCCCGCGAGCTGTCGCTGGTCCAGGCCGACGCCAGCCTTCTGGAGCAGGTGGTGGTCAATGTGCTGGAGAACGCGATCGCCTACAGCCCGGCCGGGGCCCGGATCGAGATGGCCGCCTACGAGGACCGTTCGAACGTCGTGATCAGCATCGAGGACGAAGGGCGTGGCATCCCGCCGTCCGAACTGGAGCGCGTGTTCGACAAGTTCCGCCGCATGGAGGAGCCCAGCGACCGCAGCCAGGGCGCAGGCCTGGGCCTCTCGATCGCCAAGGGCTTCATCGACGCCTTGGGCGGGCGCATCGCCGCCGCCAGCCCGATCCAAGAGGGCAAGGGCACGCGGATCCTGATCAGCTTGCCCAAGGGCGTCGAGACGCCTCACCATCTGCTATGACATCGGCATGAGCGCGCTTCGCCACCGCATCCTCGTCATCGACGACGAGCCTCAGATCCACCGGTTCCTGGGCCCCGCCCTGGATGCCGCGGGTTACGAAGCGCTGCGCGCCGACAGCGGTCAGGAGGGCTTGCGGGGAATCGCCCTCTGGTCTCCGGACGCGGTCGTCCTCGACCTTGGCTTACCCGACATGGACGGCAAGGATGTCCTGGAGAAGGCGCGGGCCTTCTATGAAGGGCCCATCCTGATCCTCTCGGCTCGCGATCGGGAAGTCGAGAAGATCGAGGCGCTGGATCGAGGCGCCAATGACTATGTGGAGAAGCCGTTCGGGGTCGGCGAATTGCTGGCGCGTCTGCGCGTGGCGCTACGCCAGACCTTCGCGCCACCCCGACCGGTCGGACCGCTGTCGTTCGGCGAGGTCGTGGTCGACCTCGACCGGCGTCTGGTGACCCGAGCCGGCGCGGCCGTGAAACTGTCGCCCAAGGAATTTGAACTCCTCGCACGCCTCGCCCTGTCGCCGGGCAAGGTGCTGACGCACAAGGAGCTACTGGTCCGCGTCTGGGGCCCAGCCCATGTCCACGACACCCAGTACCTGCGAGTGTTCGTGGGCCAGCTACGGCAGAAGCTGGAGGACGATCCCGGTAAGCCGGCGCTCATCCTGACCGAGCCGGGCGTCGGATATCGCCTTCGAGACTAGACCGGACGGCCCGGACGGCCTCGGATCCAGACGCGCCCGCCACGCTCCCAAGATCAGAAGTTCGCTAGCGCAGATACTGCAGCAGACTGACCGACGACAGCGAGCTGATCGTCGAGTAAAGGGCCTCGAGCTGCGTCTGATAGTTGGTGACCAGCACCGCGGCCTGGGCCAGGTCGGCGTCCTTCAACTGCGAGGCCAGATCGTCCAGCGTGCCGATCTTGGTCTCATTGCGGCTGATCAGGCTGGACAGCTGGTCAGCCTGAACGCCGAGCGCCGCCTGGGTGGTCCCGATGTCGGTGACGGCCTCGCCGACCAGGTCAAAGGCCGAGGACAGTGTTGCGGTATCGCTGGGATTGGCGATGATCATCGACAGGGCCCGCGCCAGCTCCTCGAAACCGGGCGCCTGGGCTGTGGTCGACAGGGCGATCTTGGTTCCGTCGACGCTGGTGAAGGTGCGCCCCCCCGACGCTCCCTGATAGTAGCCCGTGTCGCCGGCCGTCGCCGGATCATAGTCGGCGTCGGTGAAGTCGACCGGCGCGGTGTCGACCGCCTCGCCGCCGAACACGTAGACGCCGCCCACCTGGCTGTTGAGCTGGGTCTGCAAGTCGTCCAGCCAGCCCTGCGCATAGGTCGCCAGGCTGGCGGCGTCCAGGTTCGAGCCGCTGATCTGGGCGGCCAGCTGAGTCTTGATGGTCGAGGCTAGATCGGCGATGTCGCCCACCGCCGAATAGGCCGACTGCACGTAGCTCGCCGCGACGCCGGCGGCGGTGTTGTCGGCGGTCAGCCGGGAGGACTGGCCGGACAGGCGCAGCAGCGAGGCGGCGTCCGCCCCGAGGCCGCCGAACGAGGTCGACTTCAGGCCCGTCGCCTCCTGGGTCTGCTGGTCGGCCAGCTTGGCCTGGGTGCGCAGGCTGGCGGCGATCAGGGCGCTGGAATGGGCGAAGGAGCCAATGCGGGTGATCATCTAGCTGACCATGCTCATCAGGGTGTCGAACAGGTCGCGGACCATCGACACCAGTTGGGCGTTGGCCTGGTAGGCCTGCTGGTAGAGCTCCAGCTGGGCCAGTTCCTCGTCCAGATTGACGGCTGTCAGGTTCGATAGCCGCGTGGTCGCCGCGTCGTAGGCGTCGCTGGAGGTGTCGGCCTGGGTCGCGGCGTCCGAGACCAGGGTAGCGGCCGAGGCGACGAAGCCGGCGGCGCGGTTCAGCAGGCTGGACTTGCCCGCCGCCATCTCGCCGACGGCGCCGAACGAGACCTCGGTCGACAGCGCCGCCGAAATCCTGTCCGCCGTCGCCGAGGCGCCCGAGGCGATGGCGACAGCGCCGACGGCCAGCGTCCCGGAAACGTCCAGCGCTGCAGTCGCCAGGGCCGAGGAGTCGGCCGCCAGCTTGCTGGTGAGGGCGATGTCGCTGGCCGAGCCGCCCGAGAAGATGTCGTTGAAGCCGAAATAGTCCGAAAATCCCCGGCCCGAAACCGAGGCGTCGATGTCGCCCAGGGCCACGCCATTCGCGGAATCCGTGGCGGCGATCACCAGCTTGCCGTCGGTGATCGAGGCGCTGACGCCGCCGATAGCGTTCAGGCCGGCGATCAGGTCGCTGACCGTAGCGTAGGTCGACAGGTCCAGGTCCTGGGTCGAGACGACCGCGCCGTTGGAGTCGGCGACCGCCACCCGCAGCGAGCCCGTGGCGCTGAAGCCATCCGTCGCCGACACCGTCGACGCGCTGGTCAGGCTGGCGGCGGCCGGACTGCTGGAGCCGGTGTTGGCCGCCGCATTGACCTGGTCGATCAGGCTGGCGGCCAGCTGGTCCAGCGCCGCCTGCTCCCCCACCAGGGTCTCGTCGCGCAGGGTGATCAGCCCGCCCAGCTTGCCCGTGGAGATCGAGGTGGTGATGTCCTGGCCGTTGACCGTGATCCCGGAAATCGAACCCGGATAGGTCGCGCTGGCCGACAGGGCGCTGGAGGCGTCGTAGGACAGGGTGGCCGCCGCCGTGCCCAGCAGCTGCTGGCCGCCGGTGGTGTAGACCATCACCCGGTTGTCGGAGGTCGTGTAGGTCGTCACCCCGATCAGCGCGGACAGGGTGGTGACCGCTGATGCGCGCTGGTCCTCCAGGTCGCTCGTGTCGCCGCCGGACGCGGCCGTGGAGACGATCTGGTCGTTCAGGGTCTTCAGCGTCGAGAGCGTGGAATTGATCGTGTCGACGGTCTCGTCGATCTCGCTGTTGGCCTGGGTGCGCAGCGACTGGATCTCGCCCGACAGCGAGCGGATCGACGAGGCCAGGCTGGAGGCCGCCGAGACCGCCGCAGCCTTGGTCGAGGCGGTGCTGGACGAGGCCAGGTTCGTCAGCGCCGTCTGAAACGCGGTCAGCAGGCTGGAGACGTCATCGCCGCCGTCCACGGCGCCCAGGCTGGCGTCGTAGGACTGCAGGTAGGTGTCGATGATCGCGTCGCGCCCGTTGGCGGCGGCGGTCTTGTCGACGGTCTTGGCCAAGTAGGCGTCAGCCGCCCGCGTGACAGCGGCCGTCGACACCGCCAGGGTCGGGGTCGTCGCCGTCGTGGCGACGGTCTTGCGGCTGTAGCCGGCGGTGTCGGCGTTGGCGACGTTCGTCTGCGAGACCGCCATCTGGTACTGCGCGGTCGTCAGGCCGGCGCTGGCCGAGGTCAGGATGGAGGTCAGCGACATGGCCGTCAGCGTCCTCGGCGGCCGCCGTAGCCGTCGACGGCCCGCAAACCCCCGTTGACGGCGATCAGTTGGCGCCTGTGCTCGGCCATGTCGGTCTCGAGCCTCGCCATGCGGCCATCCAGGGCCCGGCGCACCTCGTCCAGGTTCGACAGCATCAGCAGGCGCTCGTCGCCGGACAGGCCCTCCAGGCGCTGGGACACCGCCCGGGCCAGGGCGATGGCGTCCGCCGCCGTCTCGACGATTGGGGCCTCGCCCTGGACTAGCCGCGAGGCCCGAGCCTTGGCTGAAAGCTTTTCGACGGCGGCCATGGTCAGCGCACGGCCTGCATCAGGGTGTCGAACATGTCGCCGGCCGTGCTGACCACCTGCGACGCGGCCGAATAGGCCTGCTGGGCGATGATCATCTTGTTGAACTCGGTGGCGATGTCGGTGGTCGAGCCTTCCAGGGCGCTGGCCACCAGCGAGCCCGCGCCGCCCTCGCCCGGCAGGTTCAGGTGCACCTGGCCCGCGGCGCTGTTCTCGTCGTAGGTGGTGCCCGAGACCAGGGTCAGGCCGTTCGGGTTGCTGAAGGTGGCGATCGGGATCTGGAAGATCGCCAGGCTGATGCCGTTGTCGAAATTGGCGGTCACCAGGCCGTCGGAGTCGATGCTGATCCCCGACAGCTCGCCATACAGGGCGCCGTCCTGCTCGGTGGAGACGTTCTCCAGGCCCAGGGTCGACGAGGTCGAGGCGTATTGGGTGACGCCGTCGGTGCCCCCGATATCGCCGATGTCGAGCGTGATGGCGCTGTCGGCCGCGCCGCTGTTGAAGCCGGAGATCGAGAAGTCCAGGGCCGGCGTGACCGAGCCCAGCGAACCGTCGGTATTGAAGGTCACCGTATAGGGGCCGCCGGTGATCGCGCCCGACGTCGTGGTCCCGTCCGAGGTCAGCACCGGATCCGACAGGCTCAGCTCCCAGGTGTTGCTGGCGGTCTTGGTCCAGGTCTGGCCGACCGTGTGGCTGACACCCAAGGAGTCGATCAGTTGCATGCTGGTCGTGTAAGAGGCGCCTGTCTCCGCGTCGGCGGGGACGTTGGCCGTCATCTCGATCGTCGAGGTGGCCTTGGCCGTGCCGCCGATCGAGGACAGGTTGATCGCCGACAGGCCCGTCAGATCGTTGGTGTTCGACGCCAGGACATTGCCGTCGGCGTCGGTCGGCCACCCCATCAGGTAGAAGCCCTCGGTGTTGACCAGGTAGCCGTCGGCGTCTTTCTCGAAGCTGCCGTTGCGGGTGTACATGTCCTCGGACGCCGCGCCGGTCGGATCGGCGGTGACCACGAAGAAGCCGCTATCCTGGATGGCGATGTTGGTCGCCGTGCTGGTCGAGGAGATCGTCCCCTGGACGCTCATCCCCTGGGTCGTCTTGGCGGTCACCGCGCTGGTCGAGGTGGCCGAGCCCTGCGCTCCGCTGACCAGGGTCTGGAAGTAGACGTCGGTGGTCTTATAGGCCGTGGTCGAGGAGTTGGCGATGTTGGCGGAAATCGCCGACAGGGCCCGGCTTTGGGCGGTCAGGCCCGAGACGGCCGTCGAAAGAGCGGCGGACAGGCTCATCGATCAGCCCTCCGACGACAGCAGCTGGACCTGGGTCAGCAGCGACGACAGGCTGTCCGACATCGTCGTCAGCGTGTCGTTCATGTTGATCTGCTGCTCGAGCGACGAATAGGTCGCCAGCTGGCTGGTGAACTCGGTGGGATCGGTCGGATCCAGCGGGTTCTGGTTGGTCAGCTGGGTCATCAACAGCTGCAGGAAATCGGTCGTGCCCAGCTTCAGCGAACTCGACGAGGACGTCGTGCTGGCGGTCGTCGTCGCGGCGCTGGTCGCGGAGGTGACGGTGGTCATCGGAAACCTCGGGGGTTCGAGAGGCGCGACGCCTTGCCGGCGCCGATGACCTGTTGAACGGAGGCTCCCCGCGGGATGGGGCGCAAAAAGTTCTTGGAAAAACTCTGGCGAAAAACATCGCCCCATCCGCGTGGGGCGCTCCGTTCAAGCTCTTGAAGTCCGTCCGCGAAGAACCGCGGGCGACGCTTCCCGGTCGGGACTTTCCCCGTCCGGCTTCCGAAGAGAAGCGGATTAGAACATGCCTGTTATCTCGACCAACACGGCGGCCAACACCGCCCTGCGCTATCTGAACAACAATTCGGCGGCGCAGAGCGAATCCTTGGCCAAGCTGTCGAGCGGCTCGCGGATCGTGAGCGCGAAGGATGACGCTTCCGGCCTCGCCATCGCCACGTCCATGAACGCCGACATCACCGTGCTCAACCAAGCCGCCACCAACGTCACCAGCGGCACCTCGGTGCTGAACACGGCCGACGGCGCGCTGTCCAACGTGGCCGACATCCTTCAGCGCATGAACTCGCTGACGGCCCAGGCCCAGTCGGGGAGCTCAAGCGCAGACGACCTCAGCTACATCGACGCCGAGTATCAGCAGCTGCTCGAGGAAATCGACGACATCAGCACGACCACGAACTTCAACGGCGTGGCCCTGCTGGATGGCGCCAGCGACTACTCGACCGGCGTGGACTTCCTGGTCGGCACCGCCAGCACCGACACCATCACGGTGCAGCTGGACGGCGCCACCACGACGGACCTCGGCATCAGCGGCACCTCGATCACGGACGCGGCCTCGGCCGCGGCGAACATGGACCTCATCTCGACCGCCATCACCCAGGTGTCCGAGATGCGGGCCAATGTCGGCGCGACCCTGTCGCGTTTCGAGTTCCGGGGTGACGTGATCAGCACCTCGCTGGAGAACCTGCAATCGGCGGAGTCGGCGATTTCGGACGTCGACATCGCGACCGAGCAGACCAACTTCACCAACTATCAGACGCTGACCAGCGCCGCGATTTCGGCCCTCTCGCAGGCCAACTCGATGAGCCAGTCGCTTCTGAAGCTGCTGCAGTAGTCGGCCCGGTCTTCCTGGCGGGAGGGCTTAGGCGTCCTCCCGCCATCTCTTCGGCGAGTCCATGACCACCACCAGCACCGTCTCGACCAGCGGGTCGACCAGCTATCTCACCGGCACGATCTCGGGCCTGGACACCGACTCGTTGATCGAGGCGGCGGTGACCCAGAAGACGGCGCGCGCCGACACGCTGGACGCCAAGGTCACGGCCAACACCACCAAGATCAGCGCCTACCAGTCCCTGCAGTCGCTGCTGACCGACATCACCGACTCGCTGTCGTCGCTGAAGTCGGTCGCCTACAGCAGCCTGTCGACCAGCGGCAACGCCTTCGACGAGAAATCGGCTTACCTGACCGCCTCCGACGGCTCGGACGCCACCGACATCATCGCCGTCAGCGCCGACGACGACGCGGTCGCGGCCTCCTACGCGATCACCGTCACCCAGCTGGCCAAGGCGATGAAGGTCGCGTCCACCGCCCAGGACGCCTCAACCGCGCTGGGCGTCAGCGGCGACTTCACCATCGGCGTCGCGGGCGAGACCAGCGCGACGATCGCCATCACCAGCGACATGACGCTGACGGGGCTGGCCGCGGCGATCAACGCCCAGAGCGGGACGACCGGGATCAGCGCGACCCTGCTGAAGGTCGACGACGGCGACTACCGCCTGGTGCTGTCGGCCAGCGACACCGATGTCGACATTCAGGTGACCGACACCAGCGGCGCGGCCCAGGCCATCGGCCTGACGGACGCCGACGGCGCCTTCGCCAACGTGCTGCAGACGGCCCAGCCCGCCATCGTCACCGTCGACGGCCTGGAGGTGACCAGTTCCAGCAACCAGCTGACCGACACCGTTCCGGGCCTGTCGATCTCGCTGCTGCAGGCGACCACGGGACAGACCATCACCCTGGACATCGAGCCGAACTACGAGGACGTGAAGACGGCGATCACCGACTTCGTCGACGCCTACAACGCCCTGCGCGACTTCATCGACACCAACCAGACCGTATCAGCCGACGGCGCGGTGGCCGACGACGCGGTGCTGTTCGCCGACTCCATCCTGCGCAGCGTGACCAAGCAGCTGTCCGGCGTGCTGAGCACGAGCCCGGCGTCGGCCGACGACACGGTCGCCAGCCTGGCCGCGCTGGGGATCACGCTGAACGCCGACAACCAGCTGGAACTTTCTGACGAGACCACTCTGGACAATCTGCTGCTGGAGAACCTGGACAGCCTGCAGGACTTCTTCGAGACCAAGTTCGCCACCAGCGACAGCGCCCTGAAGCTGCTGAAGAACGACACCTCGGCCTCGCTGTCGTTCACCCTGGACGTCGCGGTGAGCGATGGCGCGATCACCGATGTGACGGTGGGCGGACAGAGCGGCCTCTTCACCGTCTCAGGCAACCGGATCGTCGGCGCCAGCGGCACGATCTACGAGGGCCTGTCGTTCGCCCTGGTCGCCACCCAGAGCGCCTCGATCGACATCAGCCTTCAGCAAGGATTCGCCGACCTGGTGACCACCCTGCTTGACAGCTACGCCGACAGCTCGACCGGCGTGATCCAAAAACAAATCCAAGGCCTGAACGAAACCAACACGGCCCTCTCGGACAAGTCCGACCAGATCCGTGAAGACGCCGAAACCTACCGCACCAAGCTGGTCCAGAAGTACTCCGCCATGGAGCAGGAGCTGTACGCCGCCCAGGTGCTGCAACAGCAGATAAAAGCCATCCTCGGGAGCTCAAGCGATGACGATGAATAGCGCCTTGCAGGCCTACAAGGCCTCTCAAAAATTAAACCAAAATCCTCGCGACGTTTTGGCAAATGTTCATGCCGAGCTGTATCGCGCCATCGCCTCGGCAAAAGATGCCCATGAGCAAAAAAAGCTCGATGTCATGTGTGAACACGTCTCGCGCTCTGTAAGGATACTTACCGTACTTGTTTCAACCTTGAATTTTTCTGCAGTCGGCCGCGACGGAGCGACGCTCCGCGCCTTCTACCAAAGATTGCTGAACCTGATGAATGGTGGCGATCGCGGCGGAAACGCCGCCAAATCTTACGAAAGCGCCATCAAATTGCTTCTCCCACTTTGCAGGGAATTTCACAAGACCCACCAGGGATAACAATCAGAATATAACGTTAGATTTCTTGTTGAATCTACAATGAACACATGTAACTGGCATAGCTGTTGCTTCGAAAGTTCCGAACAGAACTGCGGAATTAGCCATGTCGAAGCACCCTTCGAACGATTACGCCCCGAGCGCCAGCCGGATGACCTTGCCGGACGAAGCCCTGTTCGAGGCTTCGCGGGATGGCGATGAACGGGCCTTCCGCGTCCTTGTCGACCGCCACGCCGGCGTCGTCCGGCGGCTGGCGCTCAATATCCTGGGCGACGCGCACGAGGCCGAAGACGTGGCGCAGGAGGCCTTCGTCGCCGCCTGGCGAGCACGAACAGGCTGGACGCCCGAGGCGCGCTTCACCACCTGGCTGCATCGCATCACGGTCAACAAGGCCATTGACCGCTATCGCTCGCGGCGGGCCAGGCCCGAGCCGCACGAGGCGATCACGCGGCTGGCCGAAGCCGCCCCGGCCGCCGAGGTCGAGAACCAGCACCAAGCGCTGGAGCGCCAGGAGAGCGCCCTGTCCCTGCGCGGCTGCCTGGCCTGGCTGCCCGACAGCCAGCGCCAGGCGCTGACAATGTTCTATTTCGAGGACCAGGACGTCGCTAGAATAGCGAGCGCCCTGAACACCACCGAACAGGCCGTGCGCTCTCTCCTAAAGCGGGGTAAGCAGGCGCTGCGCCTCCTCATTCAAAGGCAGAAGAGCCTTGCCCCCCATGGATCTTTCGGTTTTCCGTCAGCGGCTGTCGACGCTGGGCGCTGATCTCGGACATTGGCCCGACCACGAAGAGGCCGTCGCTTTGCTCGCCGCCTCCGACGAAGCCGTCGCGCTGCTGGCCGCCGCCCTGGACGAAGACGCGGAGGGTGACGACGGGCTGAATTGCGCCCTGGCGGACGCCGTCCTCGACGCCACGCTGGGACGCGGCGCGACGTAGTCTTGCGCCCGACAGCAGCCAGCTGCGCCAGATTACTGAACGCCACGCTGCGGAAACGACGCGCCCATGCAGCGGTCAACCAGACATCATAGGTCGGGCCGTTCCCGAGCTCCGCAACCGCTGGAATGCCTGGTCACGAGCTCCGCCAGACAGCGACAACGCCAAGGGAACAGGCGTCGACCGGAGAGCTTGGGGTTCTCCATACGCTCACTCGCGCCCCTCATGACATTTGGAAGACGGGATGTGGCCATTGAGCCACAAAGAAAATGCCCGCAAATCGCCCCAAGTCGAAAAATTATGCCCTTTTACAACTTGAGAGTATCAGGCCGAGGTTGCATTGAATAAATGGACGGGAATTATAACGATGTCTAATCCTATGTAGCAACACCAACTCATCAGATAGATCAGCGGCAAGCGAACGCCCACAAACGCGCCACAGACCATTCATAGCCATTACCCACTGCGAACACGGTTTCGCTGAGTTTTCGCCGCTTTCCGCCGGCGATTTAGGGGAATGCTCTATGAATAAGATCCGTTATTTGGGCGGCGCATCCGCCCTTGTCCTAATGCTGAACGCGACGCCTCTCGTCGCGCGGGCTCAGACCGCGGGAGCTGACCCAAACGCCCCCGCCGCCGTCGAGGAGATCGTCGTCACCGGCTCACGCATCGTTCGTCGCGACTACGCCTCGAACAGCCCGATCGTCACGGTCGGCAAGGACGAGATCGAAAAGCTGGGCTCGGTGACGGTCGACACGCTGCTCAACCAGATGCCGCAGTTCGTGCCGTCGGTCAGCAGCACCTCGAACAATCCGTCGAACGGCGGCCAGGCCAATATCGACCTTCGCGGCATGGGAACCGCCCGGACGATGATCCTGCTGGACGGCCACCGGGTGGTGCCCTCCAACTCGGACGGCACGGTCGACATCAACATCATTCCCTCGGCCCTGATCCAGAACATCGAGGTGATCACCGGCGGCGCCTCGGCGACCTATGGCTCGGACGCCATGGCCGGCGTGGTGAACTTCAAGCTCAACACCAATTTCACCGGCCTGCAGATGGACGCCCAGTACGGCGTCACCGAAGAAGGCGACGGCCGCGAAAAGGCCCTGTCGATCACGGCGGGCGGCCGGTACGCCGAAGGACGCGGCCATGCGGTCCTGTCCTTGGGCTATTCCGAGCGGGGCGAGGTGTTCAACGCCTCCCGCGACTTCTCGAAGATCTCGGGCGCGTCGTCGACGACGCCCTACGGCCGCTACGACGCGACGGGAACCAACCTGCCCAGCCAGGCCGCCGTCGACGCCATTTTCGCCAAGTACGGCGTCGCGGCCGGCACGGTGAAGGCCAGCGCCAATCTCGGGTTCAACAACGACGGGACGCTGTTCTACAACGGCGCCAACTACAAGGGCTCGACGGCGATCGACTATTCCACGATCCCGGTCAACGGCACCTACAACACCGGCGCGCTGAACCTGCTGCAACTGCCGCTGACCCGCTACACCGCCTACGCCGCCACGGACTACGAGATCAACGAGCACGCCCAGTTCTATGGCTCGTTCAACTTCACGCACTACGACTCGCGCACGGTCCTGGCCCCCTCCCCGGCGGCCAGCTCGACCGGCTTCAGCGTGCCGGTCACCAATCCGTTCATCTCCGACGACCTCGCCACCCTGCTCGCCAGCCGCGCCAACCCGACCGCCAACTTCCTGCTGCGCAAACGCTTCACGGATGTCGGCCCCCGCGTCTCGGAGACCACGTTCAACGTGTTCCAGATCGCCGGCGGCGTCCGCGGGGACACCGGCTATAAGGACTGGACGTACGACATCTACGCGTCCTACGGCCGCTCCGAGCAGAACGAGACCCAGTCGGGCAATGTCAGCCACTCGGCCGTCCAGACGCTGCTCAATGCGGCTGACGGCGGCGCCAGCCTCTGCGACGGCGGCTATGACCCGTTCGGCCTGCAGACGATCTCGGCGTCGTGCCTGTCGTACATCTCGCGCCAGACCAAGAACCGCACCGTCGCCGAACAGCAGGTCGTCGAAGCCAACCTCCAGGGCGGCCTCTTCAACCTGCCGGCGGGCGAGGTGCGCGGCGCCTTCGGCGCCAGCTACAAGCGCGACACCTATCTGTTCGAGCCCGACAGCCTGCTGTCCACGGGCGACGTCGTCGGCTTCAACGCCCAGGACGCCATCGACGCATCGACCAACGTCAAGGAGCTGTACGGCGAACTGCTGGTTCCGGTGCTGAAGGACCTGCCGTTCATCAAGGCCTTGAACCTGGACGCTGGCTATCGCCTCTCGGACTACAACACCGTGGGCAAGGTCAGCGCCTACAAGCTGGACGGCAACTGGGAGGTGGTCGAGGGCTTCCGCCTGCGCGGCGGCTATCAGCGCGCCGTGCGCGCGCCGTCCATTGGCGAGCTCTACTCGCCGCAGAACCAGGACTACCCGTCGATCAGCGAGGATCCCTGCGCCTATAACAGCACCTATCGGGCAGGCTCCAACGCGGCCACGGTCCGCGCGCTGTGCATAGCCCAGGGCGTCCCCAGCGCGATCATCGACAGCTACACCTACGCCAACACCCAGGTAAACGCCCTGACCGGCGGCAACCCCGACCTGAAGGAAGAGAAGGCCAACACCTTCAACGCCGGCCTGGTTTGGACGCCGCGGTTCAACCACCCGCTGCTGGAACGCCTGTCGATGTCGGTCGACTACTACTCGATCGACGTGAAGGACGCGATCGGCACGATCGACGCCGCCACCGCCCTGGACAAGTGCTACTCGGCCGAAGGCAATCCTTCGGGCTCGGCCTCGAACTACTATTGCAGCCTGTTCGTCCGCAATAGCTCGACGGGCGAGATCGACACCCTGACCCTGACCAAACTGAACCTGGCCGAGTACAAGACCTCGGGCGTGGACTTCCAGGTCGATTGGGGCTTCGGCCTCGGCGCGGTGGGCCTGGACGATCGCTATGGCGCGATCAAGGTCAACCTGATCGGCTCCTATCTCGACAGCTTCAAGGTCCAAAGCCTGCCGGGCGAGGATTTCATTGAGCTGAAGGGCACGATCGGCAACACTCAGATCAGCTCGACCGCCGTCTCACACCCCGAATGGAAGTATGCGACCTCGGTCAGCTATCTGATCGGTCCTGTCGAGGTGGGCGCGCGCTGGCGCTACATCGGCGACATGGTCGATGCGTCCGACGCCAGCGAGAAGATCGGCGCGGTGAACTACTACGACCTGAACGCGACATGGAACGTCACCGACACCTATTCCATCCGCGGCGGGATCACCAACCTGACCAACAAGCAGCCGCCCTACTTCTCCTCCTACGTCCAGGCCAACACCGATCCGTCGACCTACGACGTGCTCGGCCGTCGGTTTTTCCTGGCCGTTAAGGCGAAGTTCTAGCGTCTCTTCCGATCGATAACCGGCTCATACTTATCGGAAAATGCTTTAGAGCCGGAATTTCTCGGCTTGGCCGGATGGGCGGATCCCTCGAGGGATCCGCCCTCTTTCTTGGCTTGAGCGTGGCCCCTCTTAGTCTTGCGCCCTTAAACCTGACAGCGCCGCGCCAACACCAGATCTTGGGCCGCCTGCAGGAATGCGCCCCTCGGCGCCGACCGGGCGTGCAATTTGGCCGGTGGTTGTCAGCCTAACGCAGCGTCCAGCTGATCGATGCCCCCATCATTCGAGGCGGCGCCCAATAGCCGATGCTCTGTGGGCCTGTGTCACCAAATGGGGTGGACGTACCGGGATAGGTCAGCCGAGCGGTTCTATAGCGCGCGTCGAACAGATTGCTGATAAACGCCGTCACGCGATACGGACCACGCGAAAGCGAGCCGCGCACGTCAACCGTCGTAAATGGCCGCTCGCGGTTTCCAGGAGACAGATTGATCTCGCCGGGCTCGAAATACAGCGAAGAAGAATAGGCCGCGCTGGCCCTCAGCATCAGCGACAGATCGTCGCCGAGCTTTCGATCGTACTGGATCGCCGCGTTCACCGTGTTCTTGGGCGAGCGCACCATCCGCGTTCCGGAAAAGTCGACGCCGGGACCGAAGACGTATTTGTCATATCGCGCATCGAGATAGGCGTAGCCAAGGTTGACCAGCCAGGCCGGCGCGGGCCGAGCTGTCATCTCCAGCTCGGCGCCTTTGATGGTGCTGGCCGCCGCGTTCGAGATCACGTTGGAGGCGCCGCCGCCTGGAAGGGCCACCAGCCTCTGCACCTGCAGGTTCTTGTAATCGTTGTAGAACAGCGACCCATTCAGCACGAGCGCGCCCTCCAGCCAGCGGGTCTTGGCGCCAAGCTCGTAGTAGTTGACGGTCTCGGGATTGAAGATGCGGGCCGCGAGGCTGGCGTCGGTGACCGCCCATTGAAAGCCGCCGCTCTTGTAGCCGTGGCTGGCGGTCGCGAAGATCATGACGTCGCGTCGGGGCTTCCAGTCGATCGTCAATCTCGGATCGAGCGATGTCCAAGTCCGGTCCAACGGCGCGTCGAAGGCGTTGGCGAGGACGGGCAGGCCGGGGTGATCCGTCCTGCCGCTGTAGACGCCGTGTTTGCGGTCCCTGGAGTATCTGAGCCCCGCCGTCACGCCGAGGGTGTCGGTGACATGCACGACGCCTTGGGCATAGATCGCCGCGCCGTTCACGGTGCGGTCAAGCGTCGTGTCGTTGGCGATCGAGACCAGACTGCCCAGTCCGCTGAACCGCCCGACCAGCACGGGGAGACTGTCGAGCCCCCAGACGAAGCGGTCGGTTCGCACGGCCTGGTCGCGATAGACATAGACGCCGGCCAGCCAGTCGAGCCGTCCGCCCAGCGACCACCGGCCGGTGGGGTTGGAAACCATCCGGATCTCCTGGGAGAGCTCCTTGGACCGTTCGGTCGTCACTTGCTCCAGCACCGAGAGCGGCGTGGAGTCCACGTCCGCGTCCTCGAACAGGCTGGAATGGCGATAGGCCGTTATGGCGGTGACGGTCGCCTCCTTGCCTTCCCACTCGGCGCGCAGCGACAGCTGACGGATGTTGCGACGGGTTGGCGAGTCGAGATTGTACGCTTCGGAGAACCTGTCGCTGGTCAGCTTGGGAAGGGTGACGAAGGGGCTGCGCAGAAAGACGTCAGGACCTTCGGATTCGCCTTGCTGACCTGTTGAACGGTCGCGCAGAAGGTCGACCGTGGCGACCACGCGGAACCATTCAGTGGGCGCGAACCGCAACTTGCCCCGGACGCCGAACTGATCGAGCCCGAGCGCCCCCTCGCCGGTCCGGGTATTGACGACATAGCCGTCGCGCTTGACGTAGAAGGCCGAGATCCGGCCATCCAGGCTACCGGGGACAAGCGCCCCGTTCAGATAGCCCTTGGCGTTGTAGGCATTGAAGTTTCCTGCCCCGATTTCCAGATTGGCCGCCGTCCCGGCGCTGGGATCTGCGGTGACGACCGAAATCGCTCCGCCGATGGTGTTGCGCCCGTAAAGGGTCCCCTGCGGCCCCTTGAGCACCTCGATCCGGTCAATATCGGCGATGTTCGAGACCGAGCCCGACGCGCGGCCGACATAGATGTCGTCCAGAAAGATCCCTACGGAAGGGTCGGACCCGATGTCGATCTGCCGGGTCCCCACGCCCCGCAGATAGATCTGGGGCTTGCTCGGCGCAAAGGCGCCGACATTCAGGCCGGGCGAGAGGCGCGCCAGTTGATCCACCTGGGTCAGCCCGGCCGCTCGGATCGCCTTCCCGTCGAAGGCCTCCATGGAGAGCGGAACGTCCTGCAGTCGCTCGCTTCGGCGCTGCGCCGTCACGACGATTTCCTCGACCTGGCCGGCCGACTTTTCCTCGGCCTTCGCCGAAGCGGCGAAGATCAGGGTCGATAGCACCAGCAGGCTGGCGCCGTTGAACGATTTGGCACTCATGGTTCCCCCCAAAGGACAAGTTAGGTCAGCGCCGCCGGCGCGCGGCGTCGTGATGCTGCTGTCGGTGGCTAGTTCGCGCGAGCGGGGCGTTCGCCCTCTGCCTCCACGCGGTCAGAATGAGAGCGTCGAGATCGACGCGCCGGGCCGCTCCGGCGAATCAGGCTCCGCCGGCGTGGAGTTGCTCCACGAGCGCCAGCCGGTCGTAGATGACGTGCTGTTCGGTGACCCGACCCTCAACGACCCTGTAGCGGGCCACGTAAGGGCCGGACACCCGAACGCCGGTGGGCGGCAGCGCCTGGCCGCCCGGCAGAGCCAGCGGACCGGTGTGAACGCCTGACATGATCGCGAAATCCACGATCTCGTCGCCTTCAACGAAGCGCCGGACGGTTTCTACCTCGTTGCTGCTGAACGCATCCAGCCACACGTTCTCAGCCAGGATGCGCGCCGCCTTGCCATTGAGCTCGACGCCCGGCGCCTGATAGCGCACGTCGTCCGCCCAATGGCGGGCGATGCCGTCGAGGTCGGATGACCTGAAGGCGGCATGCATGGCGTCGACCACCTCGGCCGGCGTCAGGAAGGGTTCGGTCATGGTCATCTCCAGTGCGGTAGAGCGAAGGCAAGCTTAGGGTCGGGACGCCTCAGGACTTCCGGGGCGCCAGCGAGGCGGGATAGCGGTCGCCCACGATCGCATCGATTGGCGCCGCGCGTTCGATGGCGGCCAGGTCGTCGCGGCTCAGCAAGACGTCGAGCGCGGCGACGTTCTCCGCCAACCGGTCCAGTCGGCGAGTGCCCGGGATGGGAACGACATGGGACCCGCGCGCCAGCACCCAGGCCAAGGCGAGCTGAGCGGGCGTGCACGCCTTGCCGGCCGCGATCCCGGCCAGGCGATCCACGACCGCGATATTCTGCTCCAGCGCACCCGGTTGAAAGCGCGGCAGGATCGTCCTGAAATCCGCGCCCTTGAAATCATCGGGTGAGCGGTAGGCGGCCGTCAGAAGACCTCGCCCCAACGGCGAGAATGGAACGAACAGCGCGCCCAGGTCGGCGCAGGCGTCGATCATCGCCTCGACGTCGGGGCCGCGCGTGGACAGGGAGTACTCGCTCTGAACAGCGGCGATGGGGTGAACCCGATGCGCCTGAAGCAGTTGATCGACGCTGACCTCAGAGAGGCCCACGTGGCCGATCTTGCCCTCGTCCACGAGACGGGACAGCTCGCCGACACTGTCCTCGATCGGCGTGACGCCATCGAGCCGGTGCAGATAGAAGAGATCAATAGCCTCGACGCCGAGACGGCGCAGCGAGGCCTCGCAGGCGCTGCGGATATAGGCCGGGCGGGTGTCGCGCGTTTGGTCCGCCGGCGTGGCGCCGCGCACGATGCCGCATTTGGTGGCGATGACCACGCGCTCGCGATTGGCGCGCACGAAACCGCCGATCAGACGTTCGTTGTCGCCTCGGCCATAGATGTCGGCCGTGTCCAGAAAGGCGACGCCCAGCTCCAACGCGCGCTCCAGCACGCGCCGGGCCTGATCCGGATCACTCTGCCCGTAGAACTCGGACATGCCCATGCAGCCGAGACCGATCCGCGATACCGTGAGCGAGGTCTTTGTGACGGCGGTTTGCATAACGTCTCCAAGGTTGCTTTAGGCGGGGCGCTCGCGATCGGCCGAGATCGCGCGCCTGGCGCCGGCCGGCGCGGGGCCGCGGACGTTGTCCCCACCGGCAGAAAGAACCAGCCCCCGCAGGATGCGTCGCCGCCGGAAAAGACGATGTCTCGACGTTCGGCGACCATCACCGCGCTCCGTGTCAGATGAAGATCGAGAGCGTCGCGTTCAGGCGACGCGGCCCTGGGCCCGGAACCAGGCAATCTCGTCGCGCAAGGTCTCGGCGACCGGTCGGAAGCTGAGGCCAAGCTCGCGTTCGGACTTGGCGGGATCGAAGCGCGTGCGCTCGGCTTCGCGCAGCATCAACCGAACGGTCGCCAGGCTCAGCAGGGTCGGCTTCCCCGTCAATCGCGCCATGGCTTCGCTGATGGTCGCGATCAACAGCAGCAGCAGCGGCGGGAGCTTGCCCTTCGGCGCCGGCACGCCGGTCACCTGTTCATAGGTCTTGAGCAGCTCGGCCATGGTCATGTGTCGGCCGGCGGCCAGATAGCGCTCGCCGCGGCGTCCCCGCTCCGCCGCCGCGACCATCGCGCGGGCCACGTCGCGGGCGTCGACGATGGAGAAGGTGCCGGGCGCGACGCCGGGAAGTTTCCGGTTGAGAAAATCGAGCGTGACCTGTCCAGCCGATGTCGGGCCGGCGTCGCCGGGCCCGTGCATCCAGCCCGGCAAGACGAAGTTGATGTTCAGGTCGGGGCGCGACTTCATGGCTTCGAAGGCCACGTCGTCGGCAAGGATCTTGCTGCGGTAGTAGTCGTCGGCCTTGTCCACCGGCCGGACCATCGTCTCGTTGATGAGCGCGCCGCGCGGTCCGTCCAGGACTGCGATCGAACTGGTCATGACCGCCCGCCGCACGCCGGCGTCATAAGCCGCCGACAGCAGATCTCGCGCGCCGTCGATGTTGGTGGCTTGAAGTTCCTTCCAGTGGTTTCCGCCCGCGTAGCTGTCACGAAAATGGGCCGCGGTGTGGAACAGCACGTCAACGCCCTCCAGGGCCGAGGCGAACTTGCGGACAGCCAGCATGTCGCCCTCCACGATCTGCAAGCCGGACAGGCCCTTGAACTGCAGTTGCGCCTTAGCGGGCGACCGGGCGAGCGCCTTCACCCGGACACCGCGCCCCAGAAGCTCCCGGACGAGATTGTTCCCCAACAGACCGGTCGCCCCCGTCACGAAGGCCGTTTCAAAGCGCTGCATCTCTCCACCCCGATATCGATCGTTATTTGGATAGCTTTCGGTATTCGAATATGAGCTTGCCACTCAGATTGCAACTGCTATTTCACAGCCATGAGCACGACGCGGAAAAGACTCTCTCGAGGGGAAAGCCAGGCGCGGACGCGTGAGAGGATCATTGAGGCGGCGCGCGCGGTGGTCGCCCGCAGTGGCTTCGCCGGCGCCTCGGTGCGCGATATCGCCGAAGAGGCCGGCTACACTCAGGGCGCGCTCTATTCGAACTTCTCGGGCAAGGAGCCGATCATGTTGGAGCTCCTGCGCCAGCACATGAGCGAAGAGGCCGATCAGCTGCGCGCCATCGTCGAAGGCGCTGATGGCGCTTCGGCCTTGCGGCGCCTGGGCGCATGGGCCGAGACACTCAACGCCGACGTGGACTGGTCGATGTTGGCGCTGGAATTGCAGCTCCTGGCGCACAGGTCGCCAACGTTCGCCGCGGAATATGACAAGGTGCGCCAGGCCCACGCCGAAGAGCTTGGGCGTATCGTTTCGATGTTCTACCGCTCTCAGGGGCGAGAGCCGCAATTGGATCCGCGAGAACTCGCCGCCGGGTACATGGCCCTGGCTCACGGTCTCGCGCTCCAAAGGCGTGATGACCGCGAGGCGCCGGCAGGACGGCTGATCATGGCCTTCGTCGAGGCCTTGCTGGCGACCGCCAAGCCTGGCCCGAACTAAGCGCGGGCCGTTGCCGCTAACGGCTCGACACCGGCCACACCTCCCGGTCTTCCGACACATCCGGTTCGAGGCTGCACACGTCAGTTGCCGCCGCTGGCCCCCTTTCCAAAAAGCAGACTTACAGACGCTCATATTTGTTGCGCTATGCAACACTTTGGTTTACCTAGCCCCGCGACGATGGCGGCGCAGGAAGCGGTTTCATCGATAATCTGACGGTCGCGGGTTCGAATCCCGCCGGCGAGTCTCTCGCCGTAGCTCAGTGGGTAGAGCATCAGGAACGCCGCTTCCGAACATTCCCCATCGTCGCAATTTTCCGTTGCGTGGCGCAACATGCTCCACTATACGGACGCCTCTCGTCGCTTCGGCGGCGGGAACCGAGGGCGGCGCAGGGAACGGTTACTTCGCCTGTAACGCGGGAGGTCGAGGGTTCGAATCCCTCCGTACGACGCAAGTTGGACGTAGCTCAGTCTGGTAGAGCGCCACGCCGTTTCTGAACATTCCCCCTCGGGAAGCCAATCAATCCGGCGGCGTAGCACAGCGGATTCTTCGGGTGACGGCAGGCGGGCGAAAGCTGCGCACCGTTCCCTCGCGAGAGGGAGGCCCGCGGTGCGCCTGTTCCCCGGAAAGAGCGTCGACGGCGGTGATGGCCAACGGGTTCATCGTTCCAACCGAAAGGGCGGCCGGGACGAAAGTCCCTGTCCGGGTGCGCGAACACCCCGGAGCCTGCTCCGCAGGCTCCGGCTTCCAAAGGTTTGAGCGCGCCTAGCGCGCTCGGGCCGGAAGCGCCCTCCCGAGCCGAGTGTTCCCCGTCGACATTTTCTTTCATCCAGCTTGTTGCGTAATGCAACAAGCTGGGCTAGAGAGCCCCCGTCTTCGAAGAGACGCCGCCGGCGTCGCGAAGACCCGATCAGGCGACGAACGAGACCATGACTTCGAGCAATCTGAAGTTTGAACGTCCGGAGGGCTTCCAGCCCTAGACCTCCCCGACGCCGGTTTCGGCCGTCGGGGCCTGGACGTCTCGTCCGTCTCCCGACCGGCCTGGAAACCCCAAGCGACGTCAGGAGAAGAGCGCCATGCGCTTCAACATCTTCGCCAAGCGCCCCGACGTCACCTTCGAGGGCGCTCCCGCCGTGATCCTCACGGCTGAACAACAACTGCGCCGGTCGGTGCTCTCGTGCCTCCTGTGGGAGGACGAGTTCTACGAGGACGGCCTGGCCATCGCCGACCGCATCGCCGCCCTGGCGAGCGCGGTCGCGCCGCAGGTCACGGCCGATCTCGCGATCGAGGCGCGCGAGACCTTCAAGCTGCGCCATGCGCCACTGATGCTGCTCGTCGCCCTGACCCGCACGGGTTCGGGCACGCCGCTGGTCGCCCAGACGATTGAGCGGGTGATCCAGCGCGCCGACGAACTCACCGAGTTCCTGGCGCTGTACTGGCGTCACGGCCGCAAGCCGCTGAGCAAGCAGATGAAGAAGGGTCTGGCCGCCGCCTTCGGCAAGTTCGACGCCTACCAGCTGGCCAAGTACGACCGTGACGGCCCCGTGAAGCTGCGCGACGTGCTGTTCCTCGTCCACGCCAAGCCGAAGGACGAGGAACAAGCGGCCCTGTGGAAGCAGGTCGCCGAGCGGACCCTGGCCGCGCCGGACACCTGGGAGGTCGCCCTCTCGGGGGGCGCCGACAAGCGCGAGACCTTCCAGCGCCTGCTGGCCGAGAAGAAGCTGGGTTACCTGGCCCTGCTCCGGAACCTCCGGAACATGGACCAGGCCGGCGTCGACGAGGTCCTGGTCAAGGAAGCGGTTCTGGCGCGTCGCGGCGCGGAGCGGGTCCTGCCCTTCCGCTACGTGGCGGCCGCCCGGGCCGCGCCGCGGTTCGAGCCCTGGCTCGACCAGGCGTTGGCCGAAACCGTGCTGGAAGGCGCGGTCTTCACCGGGCGTACGATCATCCTGGTCGACGTCTCCGGCTCGATGGACGCCCGTCTGTCGGCCCGGTCGGACCTGACCCGGATGGACGCGGCGGCCACCCTGGCCTCGATCGTGCCGGGCGACGTGCGGGTCTTCACCTTCTCCAATGCGGTGAAGGAGGTCCCGCCCCGTCGCGGCATGGCCGGGGTCGACGCGGTGATCCGCTCGCAGCCCCACGGCGGCACGGAACTGGGTAAGGCGATCCACAAGATCAACGCCCTGCCCCACGACCGTCTGATCGTGGTGACCGACGAGCAGTCCCACGACCGGGTTCCGGAACCGAAGGCGACCAAGGCCTACATGGTCAATGTCGCCAGCGCCCGGAACGGCGTCGGCTACGGTCCACGCTGGGTTCATATCGACGGCTTCTCCGAGGCCGTCCTGGGCTTCATCCGCGAGCACGAACGCCTGACGGCGGAGGCTCGCTAGGATGAGCCCGGAGGCCTTGCGGCAGGCGGCGATAACCCTCTTCGGCGAGCGGGGCTGGATGTCCCGGCTCGCCGAGATCCTGGGGGTGGACCGGTCATCGGTGTCCCGCTGGTTCGCGGGTCTGCCGGTTCCCGGTCCGGTCGCCGCCGCCGTCGAGGCCTGGCTGCTCATCTACCGGCTGACCGGTCTTCGGCCGGGCGAGTACGACCAGCTCGACCCGGCCGAAGATCAATCCCCTGAAGACTGATCGTTCTTCCGAAAGCATCCGATGTTCCTGTCGATCGCCACCACGCACCGCCCCGCCACCGACCTGGGCTTCCTGCTGCACAAGCATCCGGGCCGCGCCCACGAGACCGAGCTGCCGTTCGGCAAGGCGCACGTTTTCTACCCGCAGGTCGACGAGGACCGCTGCGAAGCGGCGCTGATGCTGGACATCGATCCCGTCGGCCTGGTGCGCGGCAAGGGCCGGAGCGACGGCCTGCTGGACCAGTATGTCAACGACCGCCCCTATGCGGCCTCCTCCTTCCTGTCGGTGGCCCTAGCCCGCGCCCTGCGCACCGCCATGGCCGGAACCTCGCGCGAGCGCCCCGACCTGGCCGAGACCGCGATCCCTCTGGAAGCCGTGGTCACGCCCCTGCCCGCGCACGGCGGCGAGACCCTTGTGCGCCAGCTGTTCGAGCCCCTGGGCTGGACCGTTGACGTCGAGACCATCCTTGGCGTGGACGGCGCGCCCTCGCGCTACGTGACCCTGCGCCTGTCGGGGACCGCGCGGCTGCGCGACCTCCTGAACCACCTCTACGTGCTGATCCCCGTCCTCGACGACGACAAGCACTACTGGGTCGGCGAGGACGAGGTCGAAAAGCTGATGCGCCGCGGCGAGGGCTGGCTGGAGGGCCATCCGTTTCGCGACCTGATCGTCCGCCGCTACCTGAACCATCGCAAGGGCCTGGCCCGCGACGCCCTGGAGCGCCTGGCGCCCGAGACCCGCGACGAGGCCGTCGATCCCACCGAGCGCAAGCCCGGCGCCGAGGATGCGCTGGAAGCGCCGCTGCGCCTCAACGATGAGCGGATGGCCGCCGTCGCCGAGGCCCTGCGCGCCAGCGGCGCCAAGGCGATCGCCGACCTCGGCTGCGGCGAAGGTAAGCTGCTGCAACGCCTGGTGCGCGAGCGGTGGGTCGAGCGGCTGATCGGCGTCGACGCTTCCGCTCGCGATCTCGAATGGGCGGCCAAGCGCCTCAAGCTGCACCTGGCTGGCGGCCCGCCCGAAGGCCGAGTGACCCTGCTGCACGGCTCGGTCACCTATCGCGACCGCCGGTGGGAGGACATCGACGCCGTCGCGCTGGTCGAGGTCATCGAGCACCTGGACGCCGATCGCCTGCCGGCTCTGCGCAAGGTGGTGTTCGGCGCCGCGCGGCCAAAGACCGTGGTCGTGACGACACCCAACGCCGAATACAACGCCCTTTTCCCGAACCTGCCCGCCGGCGCCTTCCGCCATCCCGACCACCGGTTCGAATGGACGCGGGCGCAGTTCCGCGCCTGGGCCCACGCCATCGCCGCCGACCACGGTTATGCCGTCGCCTACGACGACATCGGCAGGGTCGACGAGACCCTCGGCGCGCCCACCCAGATGGCCGTCTTCACGCGGGGCGGCTGACGCCGCTCCGCCCCACAGGTTCCCAGTTCTGAAGTCATTCCCATGACCACCCTCGACATCCCCGACTTCGCGCTCGTCGTGCTGATCGGCGCCTCCGGTTCCGGCAAGTCGACCTTCGCCGCCAAGCATTTCGCCCCGACCGAAGTGATCTCGTCAGACCACTGCCGCGCACTCGTCATCGACGACGAGACCGACCAGTCGATCAGCGGCGACGCCTTCGAGCTGGTGAGGACCATCGCCGACAAGCGGCTGAAGCATCGCCGCCTGACGGTGATCGACGCCACCAATGTGCGCGCCGCCGACCGCAAGGGCTGGATCGAGCTGGCCCGGCGCTGGCACGCCCTGCCGATCGCCATCGTCATCGATCCGGGCGTCGACACCTGCTTCGAGCGCAACAAGGCCCGCGCCAACCGCGACTTCGGCCTCGGCGTGGTCCAGCGCATGAGTTCCGAGATCCGTCGCGGCCTGGGCGGCCTGCAGCGCGAGGGCTTCCGCCAAGTGTGGAAGCTGACCAGCGAAGCCGAGATCGACGCCGCCGTGGTCGAGCGCAAGCCGCTGTGGACCGACAAGCGCCACGACCAGGGACCGTTCGACATCATCGGCGACATCCACGGCTGCGCCGACGAACTGCAGGACCTTCTGGCCGCCATGGGCTACGCCGTGGCCTGGGGCGAGACGGGCGAGGAGCGCTCGGTGGTCGTCACCCCGCCGGCGGGCCGCAAGGCGGTGTTCGTCGGCGACCTGGTCGACCGGGGCCCCAACTCGCCCGACGTGCTGCGCATCGTCATGAGCATGGTCGCGGCCGGGACCGCCTACTGCGTCCAGGGCAACCACGAGCGCAAGTTCGGCCGCTGGCTGGAGGGCCGCAAGGTCACGATCGCCCACGGCCTGCAGCAGACCATCGACCAGTACGCGGGGACCGATCGCGGCTTTCGCGCCGCTCTCCCCGCCTTCCTGGACGACCTGCGCAGCCACGTCTGGCTGGACGGCGGACGGCTGGCGGTGGCTCATGCGGGCCTGAAGGCCGAGATGATCGGCCGGGGCTCGGGCGCGGTGCGCGAGTTCGCCCTCTATGGCGAGACCACGGGGGAGATCGACGAATTCGGCCTGCCGGTCCGCGCCGACTGGGCGGCCGGCTATCGCGGCGAGACGGCGGTCATCTACGGCCACACGCCCATGCCCGAGGCCCAGTGGGTCAACAACACGCTCTGCATCGACACCGGCTGCGTGTTCGGCGGCAAGCTGACGGCCCTGCGCTGGCCTGAAAAGGATCTGGTCGAGGTTCCCGCCCGCCAGGTCTGGTGTGAGCCCATGCGCCCGCTGGTCTCGGCGGGCGGCGAGCGCTCCGCTCAAGCCGCCGCCGACGACCTGCTGGACATGGAAGACGTCAGCGGCCGCCGCTGGATCGACACGACCTTGCGTGGCCGCGTGGTCGTGGCCGAGGAAAACGCTTCGGCCGCGATCGAGGTGATGAGCCGCTTCGCCCTGGCTCCCCAGTGGCTGGCCTACCTGCCGCCGACCATGTCGCCGGTCGAGACCAGCACCCGCGACGGCTGGCTGGAGCGTCCCGAGGAGGCCTTCACCCATTACCGCGAGCGCGGCGTGGCCGAGGTGGTCTGCGAGGAGAAGCACATGGGCTCGCGGGCGGTGATCGCGCTTTGCCGGACGGCCGAGGCGGCCAAGGCGCGCTTCGACGCGGCCGAGGGCGAGACCGGCGCGATCTGGACCCGCACGGGGCGCGGCTTCTTCGCCGAGCCCGCCACGACCGAGGCGCTGCTGGCCCGTCTGCGCGGGGCGGTGGAAGCCGTCGGCCTGTGGAACGAGCTCTCTACCGACTGGCTGCTATTGGACGCCGAGATCATGCCGTGGTCGGCCAAGGCCGGCGCGCTGATCGACGCCCAGTACGCCCCCGTTGCGGCCTCGTCCCGCGCCGGCCTGTCGGCCGCCGCCGAGGCCCTGTTGCGCGCGGCGGCCCATGGCGCGCCGGTTAGCGACCTGCTGGCCAAGGTCGAGGACCGGGCCGGTCGCGCCGACCGCTACGCCAAGGCCTGGGCGCCTTATGTCTGGCCGGTGTCGGGGATCGACGACCTTAAGGTCGCGCCGTTCCACCTGCTGGCCAGCGAGGGCCGCGTGTGGTTCGATAAGGACCATGTCTGGCACATGGGCCTCTCCGATCGCCTGGCCGCCACCGGCGACAAGGTCATCGCGCCCACCCGCTGGCGGGTCGCGCCACTGGCCGACGAGGCCGCCTGCGCCGACGCCATCGCCTGGTGGGAAGCCCTGACCAGCGCCGGCGGCGAAGGCATGGTGGTCAAGCCGCGCGACTTCGTCTCTCGCGGGGCCAAGGGCCTGCTGCAGCCGGCGCTGAAGGTGCGAGGCCGCGAATACCTACGGATCATCTATGGTCCCGAGTACGACGCGCCCGAGCACCTGGAACGGCTGCGGGTGCGCGGCTTGGGCGGCAAGCGCAACCTGGCCCTGCGCGAGTTCGCCCTCGGCCATGAAGCGCTGCAGCGCTTCGTCAACGGCGCGCCGCTGCGCAGGGTGCACGAATGCGTCTTCGCCGTGCTGGCGATGGAGAGCGAGCCGATCGATCCGCGGCTGTAGCTGCGACTTGTCCCGAGGATATTCCCGAGAACATCCTCGGGATCGCCCCCTCATGGCTTCCGCCTGGCCCGTACTTTTTACGCCACCAACTAAGCACGACCGATTAGAGTGACCTGAAAGAGGACGACGACATGGCTTTGCTTGACCGGCTCAAGGCTGACCAACTCACGGCGCGAAAGCTGGGCGACCGTCTGAAGGCCGACGTGCTCACTACACTGATCGGCGAAGCGACGCAGATCACGACCGAGGAATTCAAGCGCGGCGTGACGGAAGTGACTGACGAGAAGGTTGTCGCAACCGTCGCGAAGTTTCTGAAGAACACGAAACTGACCCTGGAAAACCTCGCGACCGAACGCGCGCGGCTGATCGAAGCCGGCGGCGATGCGTCGAAGGTCGACGAACGGACCAAGGCGGCTGAAACCGAACTGGCGATCCTGTCCTCTTATGGCCCCAAGCAGATGACGGAAGCCGAACTGCGCGAGGCCATCGACGATTTCCGGGCCAAGAACCCCGGCGCCAATGTCGGGGCGATCATGGCCCATCTGAAGACCAGCTTCGGCGGTCAGTACGACGGCAAGATGGCCAGCGCGTTGGCCAAGGGCTGAGGGCTTCCGCGCAGCCCCGAGGCGGGCGTCGCGGAAGCCGGCCTCTTGACTTCAACTTCAAGACGCCATGCGAGCGACTCCAGCCCGTCACTCCTCATGATCCAGACTCTGCAGGAACAGATTGGCGTGTAGCCCACGCGCGGAGAGCGGAGCTTGTCGGAGGGGATATTCACGCTTCGCAATGATCGATGGTTGCGCTACCATTAGTCAGACAAAAAGATCGCGTTAGGGATTCCATGACTGATTGGCGCTGCACTGGCTATGCGGACCGGGCCGCGCCGGGACTCGAATCCGGCGAGCAGCGCGACACGACAAATGAAGGGAACGACGGGTATGCTCGGGCGCGGGTGACGAGCGGGCGCCGACGCCCAAGATCCTCTCCACGACCGATCGGCGCGCAAGGAGCCGCAAGGAACAAGCCCGCGCCAATCGTGGCCGCGTTGCTCATGGTGACGGCGATGGTGACCGCCGCGCCGCTCGCCGCCCAGACGCCGCGCGCCGCGCCACTGGAGCGCCAGCGCGTGATCGTCCTGAGCGACATCGAGGCCGATCCCGACGACACCCAGTCCTTCGTGCGGCTCCTGCTCTATGCCAACCAGATCGACCTGGAAGGCTTGGTGGCCACCACCTCGGTCCACATGAAGGCCTCGACGCACCCAGAATCGATCCGCCGCGTCATTCAGGCCTATGCCAGGGTTCAGCCGAACCTGGCCAAGCATGAAGCCGGCTTCCCGAAGGCCGAACGGCTCGCCGCTCTCGTGAGCGAGGGCCAACCCGGCTACGGCATGGCCGCGGTCGGGGCGAACAAGGACACCGCCGGGTCGCGGCTGATCATCCAGGCGCTGGAGCGCGACGATCCGCGGCCGCTGTGGATCTCGGCATGGGGCGGCGTCAACACCCTGGCCCAGGCCCTCCACACGATCCGCGAAACGCGCTCGCCCGAAGCGACCCGCCGCCTGATCGCGAGGTTGCGGGTCTATACGATCTCCGACCAGGACGACAGCGGGGCCTGGATCCGCCGCGCCTTTCCCGAGCTCTTCTATGTCGTCAGCCCCGGCGGCTACGGGGCAGGAACTTGGACGGGCATCCACACGTCCATCGAGGGCGGCGACAATCGCACGATCAGCAACAGCTGGTTGCGCGAGAATATCCAGCAGGGCCATGGCCCGCTGGGCGCGGTCTATCCGGACGTCGCCTATGGCATGGAAGGCGACACCCCGGCTTTCCTGTCTCTGATCCCCAACGGCCTGAGCGTCCCCGAACATCCTGACTGGGGCGGATGGGGCGGCCGTTACGAGCTTTACACGCCAGCGCTCGCCGTGACCGATCCGAGCGGCTTCACGGGCGGCGTGCCCATCGAGCCCGAAACGCGGCCGATCTGGACCAACGCGATTGATGCGTTCACGCCATGGGTCGCTCGGGACCTTGGCCGCGCCAATACGCCGGCGGAGCGATCGATCAAGGACTTCCGGGCCGGGATCTGGCGCTGGCGAGACGATATCCAGAACGACTTCGCCGCGCGGATGGACTGGACGACACGGCCGTTCGCCGAGGCCAATCATCCTCCCGAAGTTCGGCTCGCGCACGCCGACCATCTCACCGTTCGATCGGGCCAGCGCTTCGTCCTGAGCGCGGTGGGCAGCACGGACCCGGATGGCGACAGCCTGAGCTTTCAGTGGCTGCACTACCAGGAGATCGGCCACTGGCAATCGGCGATCCCGAACGGCATCGCGGCCAACATTCATACGGTCGATTTCACCGCGCCCGCCGTCACCGCGCCGCGTGAGGCCCACTTCATCGTTCGGGTCACCGACAAAGGCGCCCCGCCCCTCACTCGCTACAAGCGGGTGATCGTCACCATCACCCCCTGACCCGACGTCAGCCCGGATCCCCTCAATGCGTCTGAACCGTATTCTCTTTGCGCTCGCCGCGCTGGCGATCGGCCAGTCTGCGGCCGAGGCGCGGGCGGACGATCCGCTCATCCAGCCGATCATCCAGACCCGTTTCACGGCCGACCCCGCGCCGCTGGTCCATGACGGCGTCGTCTATCTCTACACCAGCCATGACGAGGATGACGCCCAAGGCTTCAAGATGCTCGACTGGCGGCTCTATAGCTCGACCGATATGGTCAACTGGACCGACCGCGGCGTCGTGGCCTCGCTCAAGACCTTTCCCTGGGCCGTGCAGACCAACGACGCCTGGGCGCCGCAGGTCATCGCTCGCGACGGCAAGTTCTATCTTTATGCGCCGATCAGCGTCGCCGGATCGCCCAAGAACGTCATCGCCGTAGCGGTGGCCGACAGCCCGGCGGGGCCGTTCAAGGACGCCTTGGGCAAGCCGCTGATCGCGCCCGGGCGCGACAACATCGATCCGACGGTGTGGATCGACGACGACGGCCAGGCCTATCTCTACTGGGGCAACCCGAACCTTTGGTACGTCAAGCTGAACAAGGACATGGTGTCCTATTCCGGGGTCCCCACCAAGATCGAGCCCGGCCTTCGCGACTACCAGGAGGGCCCTTGGTTCTACAAGCGCCAAGGCCGCTACTACATGGCGTTCGCCTCGACCTGCTGCCCCGAAGGCATCGGCTATGCGATGAGCGACAAGCCGACAGGCCCCTGGACCTACAAGGGTCCGATCATGAACCATGACCCACGCGCCACCGGCAATCATCCGGGGATCATCGACTACAAGGGCGGCTCCTATGTCTTCGGCTTCAGCTACGAGCACAATTTCGCCCTGACGCCGATCCATCACGAGCGCCGATCCGTGTCGGTGGCCAGGTTCGAGTACGACCCCGACGGAACCATTCCGAACCTCGGCTGGTGGGACAAGACCAGCGCGCCGCAAATCGAAACCCTGAGCCCCTACCGGCGCGTCGAGGCCGAGACGATCGCCTGGACCTCGCGCCTCAAGCGAGATCGCGACCGGCCGTACGCCTGGGCCCCCGGCGTGACGACGGCGCAGGACGACCATGAGCGCGTGTACGTGACCCGCATCACCGACCGCAGCTACATCAAGATCGCCGGCGTCGATTTCGGTGCGGCCGGGGCCAGGACCTTTGTCGCCAGCCTGGCCAACAGCCGGCCCGGAGGAGCGATCGAGCTGCGGCTCGACAGGGTCGACGGCCCGCTCATCGGCGCGATGCAGGTCGCGGCGACCGGCGCGGCTGGCCAGTGGCGCGAGCAGAAGACGGCCGTCTCGGCCGCGACGGGCGCGCATGACCTCTTCCTGGTGTTCAAGGGCTCGGGCGACAGCACGATGTTTGATTTCGATTACTGGCGCTTCGAACAATGACGACCACGCAACGACGAGACGGACGGCGCAAGAAGGCGAGCTGGGCGATAGCCGCGGCGGCGATCGCCCTGTTCTCGGCCGCTTCCGCGGCGGCTGGGCAGGCGTCCGCGCCCACCGGCCTTGACGCCCTGGGTCAGTTGAGCGCTCTGGCGCCCGCGAACGACGCGGCGTTCCGCTTTCAGCGGCTGCGCAGCGGCGTGCAGTTCCAGCTGAACGGCGTCACCAAGTCGGTGCTCTTCTATTCACCAACGGTCGTGCGGGTGAACGCCAACCTGGGCCAATCCTATTGGACCGCGCCAAGCCTCGTGGTGATCCGCCAGCCCGAGACCGTGGCGTTCACGGTGCGCGAGACTTCCAACGCGTTGGAGCTGGTCGGCCAGAAGCTGCGTGTCGTGATCGACAAGCAGACCGGCGCCCTGACCTATTACGACGCCGCCGGCCGGTTGCTCACCCGCGAGAAGGCCGACGCGCCGCAGTCGATCGACAGGCGCGTCATCAGCGATGCGCCGACCTACGAGGTGGAGAACCGTTTCACCCTCAAGCCGGGCGAAGGGATCTACGGCTTCGGCTTCACCGGCGACGACGACGTCAACCGCCGGGGCAAGGACCTGCTGCTCGTCCAGACCAACGTCGGCATCATCATTCCGGTGATGGTTTCCACCGAGCGCTACGGCGTCCTCTGGGACACCTATTCGCAGATGCGCTTCAAGGACGACGACCAGGGCGCGCGGCTCTGGGCCGAGAGCGCGCCGGGCGGCGTCGACTACTATTTCTTGGCCGGCGAGACGATGGACGGCGTGGTCGGCGCCTATCGCTGGCTGACCGGGGATGCGCCGATGTATCCCAAGCAGGCGTTCGGCCTCTTCATGAGCAAGGAGCGCTACAAGACCCAGGCGCGTCTGCTCGAGGTCGCCAAGACCTTCCGCAAGGAGGGCTTTCCCCTCGATTACATCGTGCAGGACTGGCAGTACTGGGGCAGCGACAAGGACGGCGCCTGGTCGGGCATGACCTGGGATCCGGAACGGTTTCCCGATCCGGAAGGCATGACCCGCTCGCTGCACGATCTGCACCTGAAGCTGATGGTCTCGATCTGGCCTTCGGTCGGCAATGACACGGCGCTTGGACGCGAGCTCGACCAGCACAATCTGCGGTTCAAGCCGCTCCACTGGATCTCCAAGCAGGCGCGCGTCTACGACGCCTACAGCCCCCTGGGCCGGGAGATCTATTTCAAGCACATCAAGTCGGGCCTGCTGGACAAGGGCGTCGACGCCCTCTGGATGGACGGGACCGAAGTCGAGGTCAGTTCGGCGATGTGGAACCCGGCCGATAACGTCCGCGACACCAAGGCGCTGGGCGCCAACGCCCTGGGCGACTTCACCCGCTATCTGAACCCCTATTCCCTGCTGACCACCGAGGGGACCTACAAGGGCCAGCGCGCGACCAGCGACAAACGGGTCTTCACCCTGACACGGTCGGCCTGGGCCGGCGCGCAGCGCACGGCCGCGGCCTCGTGGTCGGGTGACATTTACGCCAGCTGGAAGACCTTCGCCCAGCAGGTCTCCGGCGGCGTCAACGTCACCATCACCGGCAACCCCTACTGGACGCAGGACACCGGCGGCTTTTTCGTCACCGACTTTCCGGGCGGGGAGAAGAACCCCGCCTGGCGAGAGCTCTACGCCCGCTGGTTCCAGTACGCGGCCTTCAACCCGATCATGCGCGTCCACGGGACCAGCGTCGAACGCGAACCCTACCTCTTCAAGACGCTGGATCCGCCGGTCTACAAGACCCTGCTGGAGACGACGCAGCTGCGCTACCGCCTGCTGCCCTACATCTACGGTCTCAGCGCCAAGGTCACGGCTGATCGCTACACCCTGATGCGCGCGCTGCCGATGGACTTCCCGGACGACCCGGCGACGTTCAGCATCAACGACAGCTTCATGTTCGGACCATCGCTCCTGGTCCATCCCGTCACGCGGGCGATGTACAATATTCTCCCCTCCAATCCCACGATCGTGCCGGCGCAACATCTGCGCGCCGCCGACGGCCGGCCGGGCCTGATGGTGCGGTACTTCGCCGGCGAGAACTTCGAAATGTCGGCCGGCGCGGCGCTCGACACGAAGATCGACCACACCTGGCCCGATCCGCCGCTCGCGGAGCTTCCGCCGGGCCTCACCTCGCTCAGCCACTTCTCCGCGCGATGGGAGGGCGAACTGATCGCCCCGGAGGACGGCGAGTACGAGATCGGACTGACGGGCAACGACGGCATGCGCCTGGCGCTTGGCGGCGAGACCGTGATCGACGAGTGGACCCGCGCGGCGACCCGCACCCGCCTCGTGCGGCGCACGCTGAAGGCGGGTGAAAAGCTCCCGGTGCGGCTGGAGTTCTCCCATCCCGAGGGCGGTCGCGTGTTCCGCTTCGTCTGGCGCACGCCCAGCGAACTACGGCGGGACGCCGCGGCGGTCAGCGCGCCGCGCGATCTGACCATGCGCACCTATCTGCCGAAGGGCGCGGACTGGTACGATTTCTGGAGCAACCAGCGCCATGCCGGCGGCCAGGCCGTCGCGCGCCAGGCGCCGCTCGACATCGTGCCGCTTTATGTCCGGGCCGGGGCGATCATCCCCCTGGGGCCCACGGTGCAGTACGCGACCGAGCGCCCCGACGCGCCCTATGAGATCCGCGTCTACCGGGGTGCGGACGGCCAGTTCACGCTCTACGAGGACGACAACGAAACCTACGCCTACGAGAGGGGCGGGTCAGCGCGCTACGACCTCAGCTGGAACGATGCGCGACGCACCCTGACGATCGGCGCTCGGCGCGGCGCCTTCCCTGGCATGGTCAAGCAGCGAACGCTCAAGATCGTGGTGATCGACGCCGCGAGGGCAAGCGCGCTCACGCCGCCGCCGGGCGTCCGTACGGTCTCGTATAGCGGACAGGCGATGACCGTGCGGTTCTAGAACATTGGTCGAGATGAGCCGCACCGGCTTGCGCCTAGAGTCGTCATTGGCCTTCCTCCTGAGCGCGTTGTTCGGCTCAGGCTGCGCAGGCGGCTCACCACGTTAGCGGACGCTCGAAACAATGACGAAGGTGTTCACGACGTCATGCAAGATGCGGCGAACACACCGACCGGCATAGACATCGCCCAGCAAGACCGTATTGGTCCCAGATGGCCGCGTGAGGGAGCGCCCGATGTCCCAATCGTCCGAACACCACCACAATGACGGCCATGCCTCCGGTGACGTCCCGAGCGGCGGACAGACGCGCGATCCTGTCTGCGGCATGATGGTGAATCCGGAAGGCGCCGCCGAAACGCGCAACCACGGCGGACAGCGCCTTTACTTCTGCTCGCATCGGTGCGCCGAAAAGTTCGACCAGGATCCCGGACGCTACACGGCGCAAACCGACGCCGCCCGCCCGCCGCCGACGTCGGCCTCCGAGGGCGTGATCTACACCTGCCCCATGCACCCGCAGATCCGCCGCTCCGAGCCCGGCGCCTGCCCGATCTGCGGCATGGCGCTCGAGCCCCTGACGGCGAGCGCCGACACCGGGACCAATCCCGAACTGAAAAGCATGACGCTGCGGTTCTGGATCGGCCTGGCGTTCGCCGCGCCGGTTTTCGCGCTGGAGATGGGCGGCCACGCCGGCTTGATGGGCGCGCACCTGTCGCCACAACGCTCAAGCTGGATCCAGTTCATCCTCGCCACGCCCGTGGTGCTCGGCTGCGGCTGGCCGTTCTTCGAACGCGGGGCCCGCTCGCTGGTCACGCGCCAGCTCAACATGTTCACCCTGATCGCCATGGGCGTCGGTGTCGCCTGGGCCTACAGCGTCGCGGCGACCCTGGCCCCGGGCCTGTTCCCACCCGCCTTCCGTCGTCCGGACGGCTCGACGCCGATCTATTTCGAAGCCGCCGCCGTCATCACTGTCCTGGTCCTGCTGGGTCAGGTCCTGGAGCTGCGGGCCCGCGAGAGCACCTCGGGGGCGATCAAGGCCCTGCTCGACCTGTCGCCCAAGACGGCGCGCCGGGTCGTCGGCGGCGATGACGTCGAGGTCGCCGTCGACGCGATCGAGGTCGGCTTCGAGTTGCGCGTGCGCCCGGGTGAGAAGATCCCGGTCGATGGACAGGTCGTGTCGGGCGAGGCGTCGGTCGATGAGGCGCTGGTCACCGGCGAGTCGATGCCGGTCCACAAGGCGCCTGGCGACAAGGTGATCGGCGGCGCGCTCAACAAGACCGGCTCTTTCGTGATGCGGGCCGACAAGGTCGGGGCCGACACCTTGCTGGCCCAGATCGTGGCCATGGTCGCCGAGGCCCAGCGCAGCCGCGCGCCGATCCAGCGGATGGCCGATCAGGTGGCCGGCTGGTTCGTGCCGGCGGTGATGCTCGTCGCCCTCCTCGCCTTCGCCGCCTGGGCGATGTTCGGACCGCCGCCGAGCATGGCCTTCGCCCTGTTGGCGGCGGTCTCGGTGCTGATCATCGCCTGCCCCTGCGCCCTGGGCCTGGCGACTCCGCTTTCGATCATGGTCGGCGTCGGCCGCGGCGCGAGCGCCGGCGTCCTGATCAAGAACGCCGAGGCGCTGGAACGCTTCGAGAAGATCGACACCCTGGTCGTCGACAAGACAGGCACCCTCACCGAAGGCCGGCCGGCTGTCACCGCCGTTCGCGCCCTGCCCGAATTCACCGAGGACGACATCCTGCAACTGGCCGCCAGCCTGGAGCGCGCCAGCGAGCATCCGCTGGCCGAAGCGATCGTGCGGGCCGCCGCCGACCGTAACCTGTCCATGCTGCGCGCCGAGGACTTCGACTCCCCGGTCGGCAAGGGCGTCGTCGGCAAGGTCGATGGCCGGTCCCTGGCGATCGGCTCGGCCCGGTTCCTGGACGAGCTTGGCGTATCGGCCGAGGCCCTGGCCGCCCAGGCCGACGACCTCCGGCGCGAGGGCGCGACGGCGATCTTCGTGGCCGCTGACGGGGCCTTGGCGGCGGTGCTGGCCATCGCCGATCCGGTCAAGCCGACCGCCAAGGCCGCCGTCGCCGCCTTGCGCGACGAAGACGTGCGGATCGTCATGCTCACGGGCGACAACCGGACGACCGCGCAAGCCGTCGCGCGGCGCCTGGGCATCGACGAGGTCGAGGCCGACGTCCTGCCCGACGAGAAGGCCGCCGTGGTCAAGAAGCTGCGCGCGGACGGGCGCAAGGTGGCCATGGCCGGCGACGGGGTCAATGACGCCCCGGCCCTGGCGGCGGCCGAGGTCGGCGTCGCGATGGGCGCGGGCTCGGACGTGGCGATCGAGAGCGCCGGCGTGACCCTGCTGCATGGCGACCTGCAAGGCCTGGTGAAGGCCCGCCGTCTCTCTCGGGCCGTGATGGGCAATATCCGCCAGAACCTGTTCTTCGCCTTCGCCTACAACGTGGCCGGGGTGCCGATCGCCGCCGGCGTGCTCTATCCCGTGTTCGGCTGGCTCCTGTCGCCGGCGATCGCGGCGGGGGCCATGGCGCTGTCGTCGGTCAGTGTCGTCGCCAACGCCTTGCGCCTTCGCGCGGTTCGGCTTTGAGCCCCCATCCTGCTCGGGCAAAACCCAAAATGCGGTCAAGCTCGATCGCCGCGCGATAAACCCTCTTTTCTCCAGTCTCAATCCCTGGTCGTATGATGGGCAGCTGTATCGCCGGGGGAGAAGTTGATTCAGCGCCCAATTCCGCCCGTCGACTTGCGGCTCGAAGCCTTCACTCTTGGGGTTACGACCCGCATAGTCTTGTTCATACGCGACACGCCGTGGCCCGAGCTTTCCGATCGGCTGACGGCGATCTCCTACAACCACGCACGGCTGATCGAGCTCTCGGGCAGGGTTTACCAGCACCTGCAGCGTCTAGTGGCCAAGCTGCAGCCGTTCGGTTTTGACGCCTTCGACGACCCCGAGCTCAGGACTGACCTCGGCGATCTGAACACGCTGCTCTACGGCATGTCCTTTCCGGCCGTCGGCAAGACCCTCGCCGAAGTGATCGAGGCGGTGAGCGCCCATCATCCTGGCCGACCAACCCTGGCGGTGAACAGCGACCTGGGCCTGGTGCCGTGGGAGGTGACCTCGCCGGATCTAAAGATCGAGCGCCGGCGCATGCTGGCCCACCGGCTCAATATCTGCGGCATGCTCTCGGGTCTCGACGAGGCGCCGTCGGAAAGCCTCTATGCTCCGCGGCCCTTCACCTGGGGGCGAGCGCCCTTGACCTACGGCGACACCCTGAACATCTATGCGGCGGGCGATCATTCTCTCACCTTGGCGGCCGATGAGGACGCCCTGGTCAGAGCGCCGGGCGGCTTCACCACGGGCAAGGTGGCGCCGCCGGTGAGCACGCCCGCCGACGAGGCGGACTTCTTCGCGCATTTCCGCGGCCACGGTTACGAAATCGCCCATTTCTTTTCTCACTGCTCGTACGACCAGAATGGCTTCAAGCTCTACGTCACCACCACCTATCCGCTGGGGGTGATGGACTTTCATCGCCACCACGCCATGTTCAAGGCCAACGCCTTTCACTTCCTCAATGTCTGCAGCGGCGCTCCCCGGCCGCAGACGCGGGGAAAGTCGCTGGTCGAGTTCGTCGACGGTCAAGCGGCGGGCGGGGTCATTGCATCGCTGATCGACGTGCGCAGCAGCGCGGCAGTCGATTTGGCCAAGGCCTTCTACGCCCAGTTCCTGCCCAAGACGCCGGGGGAGACTGGTCCACCGGCCTCCGAGGCGCTGTGGGCGGCCCGCGAGAGGCTCGCCGAAGACGGCCGCGCCGCAGGCTATCTCTACCGTGCGTATGGCCGGCCCGACGCCTATCTGACGCCGCGCGCCGTACGCCAAGCTGAAAAGGCCCAGACATGAGCGAGGACACCATACCGCTGATCGGCGGGCAGGCTTTGTTCGGCGGCGAGTCACAGGACGATCTGCGCGGCGGAAGCGTGACCGACCGCGTGCCGATCTCCAGGCTGCAGGCGCAGATCGCTAAACTCGCTCAGATCGTCCGAGGCGACGCCCTGAACGAGGCGAATCCCAACGGGTTCTCCCTGACCGAAATCAAGATCCTCGCCGAGGTGACCGCCAGCGGCGAACTGGGCTTCGTTGTCGCCGGCTTCGAAGCCGAGGCTAAAGGATCAATCGAGCTCACCTTCCGCCGCGGGAGCCGCGCGTCGGCCGAATGAACAGCATCATCCAAGACCTCGAGCGCGCCGAACTCGCTCGCCTGCAAGACGTGCGCGGTGCGGCGATTCCCGAGTTCAGGCCCGGCGACACTGTTCGCGTCAATGTCAGGATCCGCGAAGGAGAACGCGAGCGGGTTCAAGCCTTCGAAGGCGTCTGCATCGCCCGCTCCGGGGCCGGCGTCAACGAGAGCTTCACGGTTAGGAAGATAAGCTTCGGCGAGGGAGTCGAGCGGCTATTTCCAGTTCAGAGTCCAGCTCTGGAGTCGATCGAGGTCAAGCGACGAGGCGTCGTCAGGCGCGCCAAGCTCTACTATCTCCGTGGGCGGCGCGGCAAGTCGGCGAGGATCGTCGAGCGGCCTCTTGGCCGCTCGCCACAGGCCAAAACCGGGTTTGAGCGTTCCATTGATTCTGCGTTACCGTCGGAAACAGATGATGCGAGGGCATCTTTCTCGACCATGCTCACCGCTCTGCAGCAAATAAGAGCGCTCAAGGGCGCGGCCGAGGGTCAGGGAGTTCGCGTCGCCCTCGCCAAGGCGCTGAGCGACATGCCCACCGCGCCAGTCGCCGACGCCAGTCGCTCGGATGCTTATGAGCTAGCCCTGACCATTGGCGAACACCTGTGCCCGCTCATGTTTTCCTATGACGACGGCGTCGCCGACTCCGCACGCCTTTGCCTGATGCGCGCCGGCGCCATCATCGAGAACAAGCCGGCCGGCCATTCGGAAGCTGAGATCGCTGCGGTGCTGCGACACCTGGAAGTGGCCGTCGTCTTCCAGCTGTCGATCAAGCATCGCCAGAACGCCGCCGACGTCATCCTGCGCGCCCGGGACTGCGTCTTCGCCGCCATCAAACGGCCCGGCATCGACGACGATCATCCAGTCAGGGTCAAACTTCTGCTCGAGGACATGAGCGAAACCATCGTCCAGACACTGCGCGAGGCCCGCCTCGGCCCCTGTGGCGACACGACTATCAAAGAAATGGTCGATGGCGACGCAAACGACCTCGGGGGCAAGCTCGTAACCATCGTCGCTGACGGCCAAGAGGTCTATCGCACCAGCCTCAGGCGCGACGCCGAGTTGGTCTTCGTCCTCTGAAGGCCTAGGCTAGGTCGTCTCGGGCGGCACACTCGCCAAGCGGGACGCGGCGGAGGGCGCGGCGGCCAATAGGCGAGTTAGATGCGTAGCGCGACGCCGGTCCGGCGCCCACCACGGTTTCGACGATCAACCCGGCGACAACAACCTACCCGGTCGTTCGGACCCGGCCGATCAGCGCCAGGTACAGCTCTGAAGTCCTCAGGCTTTTAGATTGATGAGCAAGAGATTCAGCGCCAAACCGCGTCACCTAGGCCCAGCCTTTCGGCTAGCGTCCGCCGATTTCCCCCCCGGCGCGGGACCGGCGCACCCAAGGCCCCGGTGGAGCAGTTTTTGGAGCCCCAAACCCTGCGAGAACTTCTTTTGGTACAGTTTCGGTTTTGAGGCCGAAAATTCCAAAAATGGCGGTGAGAGAGGGATTCGAACCCTCGATAGAGTTTCCCCTATACACGCGTTCCAGGCGTGCGCCTTCAACCACTCGGCCACCTCACCAGCGCACTCGAGTCGGGGGTGGTTGAGACCCCCGGCGCGGGAAGGCGCGCAATATACTCAGGGGCGGGGCCAGGGCAAGCGCGTTCCGGGATGAAACCCGCAACACGAGCGCCTATATCTGCGGCCAAGACATTCCCGCGTCCGAAAGGCCCGCCATGCTGTTCCAGAAAACCCTCGACCTGCCGACCGCCGACACGGCCCTGCCCGGCCGTCCCGAGCCGATCCCGACCGCCGAGACCCACTTCGTCAATGGCCGCCCCTTGAAGGGCCCCTATCCCGACGGCCTGGAGACGGCGATCTTCGCCATGGGTTGCTTCTGGGGCGTCGAGCGGGTGTTCTGGAAGGTCCCCGGCGTCTATGTCACGGCGGCCGGCTACGCGGCCGGGATGACGCCGAACCCGACCTACGAGGAGGTGTGCACCGGCCGCACCGGCCACACCGAGGTCGTGCTCGTGGTGTTCGATCCCAAGGTCGTCACCTACGAGGCGCTGTTGAAGACCTTCTGGGAGAACCACGACCCGACCCAGGGCATGCGCCAGGGCAACGACATCGGCACCCAATACCGCTCGGGCATCTATGTCACCAACGACGCCCAGGCGGCCGCGGCCGTCGAGTCCAAGGAAGCCTACCAGCAGGCGCTGTCGGCCAAGGGCCTGGGAACCATCACCACCGAGATCGCCGCCGCCGGGCCGTTCTACTTCGCCGAGGACTATCACCAGCAATACCTGGCCAAGAACCCGAACGGCTATTGCGGCATCGGCGGCACCGGCGTGGTCTGCCCGATCGGCCTGGGCGTCGAGGCGGGCGCCGAGGCCTGATGACGCCGCAGGCCTTCGACAAGGCGTGCCTGGCGCTGCCGGGCGCGCCCCGCTCGATCCAGTGGGGCGACGATCACGTCTTCAAGGTCGGCGGCAAGATGTTCGCCGTCCGGGGCGCCGGAGTCGGTCAGGGCGGTGTTTCATTCAAGGCCTCGGACGTGGCGTTCGAGGTCCTGACCGACAGCGGCCGGGCCGCGCCCGCGCCCTATCTGGCGCGCGCCAAATGGGTGCATTTTGCGGATCTGTCGGCCCTGGACACTGATGAGGTCGCCGACTGGGTGAAGACGGCGCATGGCCTGATCGCCGACAAGCTGACGAAGAAGGCTCGGGCGGAGCTGGGTCTCTAACCCTTCGCCAGGCCCTGGAGCGCGGTCGTCTCGATCGCCTCCAGCAGGCGCTCGTTGGTCAGGCCGGGCGTGGTCGGAGTCCACTTGGTCAGCCAGATCAGCATGCCGACCAGCAGCTGCACGACGAGGGCCGGCTCGCAGGCCACGATCGAACCGTCGGCCATCCCCTCTTCCAGCAACCGCTCCAGCCGCTTGGCCAGCCGCGCCGACCAGGCCTCGATCGCCGCGCGCTGGTCGTCGGCGAGGTACGAGCTGTCGCCGAAATAGAGCTGCGGCCCGTTGGTCACTGCATCGTCCAGCAGGGCCCGCAGGAAGCGGCGCAGCTTGCAGAGCCCCGTGCCGCCATCGGCCTCGACCACCACGAGGATCGCCTCGAACCGCTCCAGGGATCGCTGATGCCCGGCGAAGGCCAGGGCCTGCTTGTTGGGGAAGTAGTAGTAGAGCGCGGCGTCGCGCAGATCGATCGCCGCCGCGATCTCGGTCATGGTGGCCGCGGCGAAGCCCTTGGCGTTGATGACCTCGATGGCCGCGCGCAGGATCGCCTCGCGCTTCTTCACCGACTTCTGGCTCTGCGCCATGGGCCTGGTCTCGTCCCCACCGGACACCGGCCCACCGGACACGGGCCCACCGGACACGGGCGTCAGGACCGCCGGCTCCCCGTTCGCCAACCGCTCTCTCCCTTGCCGGCTCGCCCGATTCTGCTGTCGGGCGATCGCCGATCTCCGAAACCTCTCGCCGAAACCGATCCGGATCAATCCGATAAATTCTAACTTGCGTTAGAATATCGAGAGCATATTAAAATCGCACCCAGTTACGAGCGGGATGCAAGACCGCCGTACTGGGGCGGAAACATGACGCACAGCGTCTCCATCCACGGCTGGGCCCAGTCGACCGCGTCACGCGGTTCGGCCGGGCGGCCGGGATCGCCCTTCCCCAACGTCAAGACGACCGCCCTCCTCCAAAAGAAACCCGGGGTTGCTCGAGCCGGGATGAGGAGACAAGCGGTCAATAATAAAGAAAAACAGGGAGTTATTCATGAGAAACGTCCACCTGCTGGGGGTGTCCGCCCTAGCGCTCGCCATCGCCGCACCGGCCTACGCCCAACAGACCTCGGCCGCCGACAACAACTCGATCGCTGAGATCGTCGTCACCGCCACCAAGCGCGAACAGACCCTGCAGGACGTGCCGATCTCGGTCGCCGTCACCGGTCAGCAGACGATCGAGCGCGCCCAGGTCCGCGACCTGATCGACCTGCAGTCGGTCG
>Ga0209050_1000485_pt1 | contig 69621 bp, 61 predicted proteins | sample Araplavi_mTSA_r2_FD_184276 | JGI IMG/M metagenome (GOLD analysis project Ga0209050, IMG submission 184276) | Arabidopsis root microbial communities from North Carolina, USA - plate scrape MF_Cvi_mTSA_r2 (SPAdes) (version 2) | ecosystem: Host-associated > Plants > Roots > Endosphere | place: USA... | reverse complement strand
CTCCACACCGGGAGGCGGCTGGTACATCGACGATATCGCGCTGGCCGGGACCGTCGCCGCGGCCAATCTCGCGCCAACGATCGTCAGCGCCGCCGTGGCGACCCCGGAAACCGTCACCGAAACGACCGCGGTGCTCAGCGTGGAAGCGGACGACGACGGCGGCGAGGATGCGCTCACCTACACGTGGGCCGCGACCGGCGAGTACTACAAATCGGTCCAGTTCAGCGACAACGGGCGGAACTCGGCGAAGACCACCACCGCGACCTTTCTCAAAGCCGGCACATACACGCTGACCGTCTCGGTCCGCGACGCCGCGAATCTCGCCACGAGCAGCGTGGTCGAAGTCACCGTGGGGCAAACGCCCACGAAGATCGTGGTGTCGCCGGCCAGGGCCCTGCTCGGCCAGGGCACGACCCAGCAATTCACCGCGGTCCAGCTGGATCAATTCGACGATGCCATGGAAACACAACCGGACCTCACCTGGTCAGCCAGCGGCGGCGGCACCATCGACGACGACGGCCTTTTCACCGCAGGCACCACGCTCGGCGGCCCCTTTACCATCACCGCCAGCGAACCCTCCGGCGGAGGCGCGACCGCCACCGTGCAGGTGTGGAATCCGCTCCCGGCGATGACTGGCAGCTACCGAACCCTGATCCTGCGCGATGGCATCAGCATCGGCGTGCTGACTGTGAAAGTAGCGGCCGGGGGCGCCGTGACCGGCAAGATCACCACCGCCGAAGGTTCATTCTCCTTCAAAGGCACCCTCGCCAGCTCCGGCGTGTTTACCTTCAGCACCACCAGCAAAAAGCTGGGCACGATCTCCATCGACCTGAGCGGGACCCTCAGCGGCGACTACGCCCAACTCCAGGGAACCGTGACGCTGAATGGCGAAGCGCTGGACCTGTCGAGTTCAGCCCGGCTCGCAACCGCGGAGGAAGCGGGGCTGGCGGCCGGCCGCTATACCTTCACTTTTTCGCCGGACAACAATCTGGCCGCCACGCCCCAAGGCTATGGCTGGTCCGTCGCCACCCTGAACAAAAGCGGCACCTTCCTACTCACAGGCACCCTGGCGGATGGCGCCAAACTTTCGCTCGGCACCGGGTTGCGACTGGACGGCACCGTCCTGGTCTACGTCGCACCGCGAAAAGCGGCGAGCGGACTCGCCGGCGTTCTCGGCCCGGCAGCGGCTCCCGCAGCCTTTGCCGGCGGGCTGGTCTGGGAAAAGCTGGCCACCAGCAGCGGCGCGTACGCCCTGGGCTTTACCGCCGGAGTCGCCGCCACCGGCTATCGCTACACCGCGCCGGCCAGTGGCTCGACCATCCTGGAATACCCCGTCGCCGAAAGCGCGTGGCTCACTCTCGCCGACGGCGGGCTCCGTGAATTCAGCGAAATCCAGCTCACCGGATCCCCCCTCGAAAAAGTCTTCCAGCTGTCGCTCACGTCGTCCTCGCTTCGACTGCTCAAGCTGAATGCATTCACCCGCAGCAATGGTCTCTTCCGGGGCGCGCTCGCGCCGGTCGGCGGTACCAGCCGCGCATTCTCCGGCGTGCTGCTCCAGGGAGCCAACGAGGGCCGCGGCTTCTTCCTCGGCGCTGCGGCCAGCGGGGCGGTCCAATACCTTCCGGCGAATTGATGTCCCGATCCCGATGCGCAGGTTCCGATCTTCCCAGCTCCCTCTTTCGAGCCTCGCGCCGACACCCAGCATTGCCGGGCGGAGGAACCACGACATCTTGCACGTCATGAAATCTCCCCTGTGATCCGCTTTCTTTCGCCCCTGCGTCCTCTGCTGAAAGGCTGGCTATTTTGCGGTCTCGGCTTCGGGCTGTTCGCGTTTTTTATGGTCTGGCAGTTCAGCACGACCATGGCGCTGCCGCTCAAGCTGGTGGGCAAAGTGGCGGTCTTCGAGTGGCTGCCCTGGGCGTTTCTGACTCCGCTCATTTTCCGCTTCGTCAGCCGGCTGCCGATCGAGCGGGAACGTTGGCCCAGGGCTCTCGCCGGGCACATTTTTGGGGCGGCGATCATCCTGCTGAGTTGGAACTGGCTGGCCGCCAAACTTTCTCCGCCGCTGCTCATCGCAGGTCCGCCGGAAGCCATCGCGCCCGGACGCGGACAGGGACTGAATTTGCCCTCCCTGCCGCCGGGACGCATCAGTCTGCGCCCCATCGGACCACCCCGGCGGATCGGCGGCTTCAACCTCCTGCTCATGCGGCTGCCCATGTATCTCACACTGCTGAGCATCGCACACGCTGTGCATTTCTATCAGCGCTCGCGGGAGCGCGACGTCCGAGCCCTGGAACTAACTGCCAGCCTCGCCCAGGCCCGGCTGGAAGCGCTGAAGACTCAGCTGCAGCCGCACTTCCTTTTTAATGCGCTCAATGCCATCGCCGCGCTCGGTCACAAGGATCCGCAAGTCGCCGGTGAAATGCTCGGCGCACTCGGGGAACTGCTCCGCCTGAGCCTGCGCACTTCCGGCGAGCAGGAACTGCCGCTGTGGCGGGAACTCGATTTCGTCGAACGTTACCTCGCGATCGAACGCATGCGCTTCGGCGACCGGCTGCGTTTCACCTTCGAAATCGAACCCGAGACTGAGAATGCCCTGGTCCCGGCCTTCGTCCTTCAACCGCTCGTGGAAAACGCCGTGCGCCACGGCCTGCAACCGAAGCTCGGCACGGGCACCCTCGTGGTCCAAGCCCGGCGCGCCGAGGAAACACTGCAGCTCGAAGTGCGCGACGACGGCGTCGGCCTGCCTACCGATACCCCACTGCGCGAGGGCATCGGCCTGACCAATACCCGCAGCCGATTGCGCGAACTTTATGGCGCCGAGGGCCAGCTTTCCCTCCACGGCGCCGAGGGCACTCGCGTGGAGGTGGTTCTCCCCTTTCACACCGCAGCGGCATGAAACTCCGCATCGCCATCGCCGACGACGAACCGCTGGCCCGCGAGCGCCTGCGGCAATTGCTCGACCGCGAGCCCGACGTCGAGATCTCGGCAGAGTGTGCCGATGGCCCGGCCACCGTATCGGCCGTGCGCGAGAACCATCCGGATCTGCTCCTCCTCGACGTGCAGATGCCCGGACTCGACGGCTTCGGGGTACTCAATGCGCTGGGCTCCGCGGAACAGCCACTTGTGGTTTTCGTGACGGCTTTCGATCAGCACGCCATCCGGGCGTTCGAGATTCGTGCGCTCGATTACCTGCTCAAGCCGATCGCCCCCCAGCGCCTGCGCGAAACCCTCGGCCGGGCCCGCGAACGCCTCGCGCACCGGTCGTCAGCGACGCCCGGCGACGACCCGTCCGGGCGGGTCCGCCGCCTCGCGGTGCGCCAGGGCGAGCGCATCGTTTTCATCAATACCGACGAGATCGACTGGATTGAGGCCGCCAGCAATTACGCTCTGATTCACGTCGGCCGCCAGACCCACATTCTCCGCGAGACGATGGCTGCGCTCGAAGCCCAGCTCCCCGGCGATCTTTTCCTGCGCGTCAGCCGCTCGGCGATCCTCAATCTGCGCCGCGTCCGCGAACTGCAAACCGTAACACCAACCCAGCACGCCGCCGTGCTCCACGACGGACAGCGCGTCACCGTTTCGCGCAGCGTACGGGAGTTCGAGCAGAGAATGCGGCTCCGTGGCTGACGCGGCGGAGAAAATCGAAAACCGAAAACCGAAAACCGAAAACGTCGGGCCCTGCGCAGAGAGCAGAGGCGAGGGCCAAATCGATTTTCCCCGCGCTAAACCCGCGCAGCCTACTGGCTCTTGCCGCTGCTACCGCCGGCGAGGCCTTCAGGATCGATGCTGAACGGCAGGCGGACGTTGGGCAGATCCTTCAGCGTGAAGGTCAGCAGCACGCCGTAGTCTTCCTGGCCGCGGTTGTCGCGGACGGTGAAGCCGAGGCTGGCGATCCAGCTCGAAAGGTCGCGGTGCAGTTCGTAGCGCTGGGACTCCAGCGTGGAATCTTCGAACTCGTAGCTTTCGCGGAAGCTGAAGCCCCAGTTGTCGCCCATGCGAATGTAGGCGCCGAAATCGACCAGGTTCGAATCGAGGAAGAGCGGGTTGCCGCTGATGTAGCGATGCCCGACCGTCAGCCGAAGGTAGTCGCGCGGCATGAAACTCACCCGGGTGTTTACTTCGGAGAAACCTTCATCCAGCAGCGGGAGCTGCGTATCGAGATCGAGCGTGACCCACGAGAGCGGCGTCCAGCGGAAACGGTTGTAGATGTTCGAAAAGGTACCGTCGTCCGCGACCATCGATTGACCGTAGCCAGGGCGATCAAAGAATGTGTCGAAGAAGGTGCTCCACTCGAGCCAGTTGACGGTCTGGTTGTCGCGGCGGGTCTGCCAGCGCTGATTCACCCCGAGGCGCAGGATGGTGCCGCTGTCGATCGAGTCGATGGAATTGAAATCCGGGTAGTCGATCGGCGGAAGCTGCGTGGAGCGGTTCAGGCGGTCGAACTGGAGAATATCCAGCGGGTTTTCCCCCGAGTAGGTGTACTGGAAATTCATGTACGGCTGGACCACGTGGCGCAGACCATCGAGGCCCCAGAAGCGCGACTGCACCTGTTCGTAGGCCTTGGAGAGTTTGAAGCTGGCCTCGAAGCCGGCGTTGAACACGGGGCGGAAAACCGCACCCTGCTCGCGGAGCAGACGCTCCGTGGAGACCACTTCCTTCGTTGCGGTCTCGGTCAGGCCGGTGGCTTTGTTGACGATCTCCTCTTCCTCCGTGGTGGTGATCGTCTTGTTGTAGTAGCTGCCGGAATCGCTGTAGTAAGTGCCACGGATGCCGATGCGCGGGACGAGGGTGAACTTGTCCTTAATATTCAGCGGCAGGGTGAACTGGTGGAAGGTATCCGCGCGGAACGTGTCGTAGTCCTGGAACTGGAGGCTGTCGGAGGAATCGGCGAAATTGCGGCGCAAAAAGCCGGCGCTGGTTTCGCTCTGATAGTTCACCGGCGTTTTGAGGAACGGCTGGCGTTTGACGTCGAGCGCCGCTTCCGGCAGGCGCTCCGTAGCGTCGAAGTCGTCCTCATTGAGATTCTTCCGGCCGAGCAACGTGGCCGTGTAATTTTCGTTCCAGTACGTCAGCGCGATCGAGTTATCCGGGTTCGGATTCTTGCGGAAGTTGCCTTCGTCGAAGTCTTCCAGCACGCGGGCGTCGGAAAGTTTGTTAATGTCGACCGAGGCATAGAGATCCTCGGTGAGATATTGGCGGGCCTGCACCGTCATGCGGTAACGGCCATGATCGATCTCTTCGCGATCGAGGCCGGTTTTGTTCGTGCCCGGCTTTTGGTCGTCGATGCCGTAGAACCGGAAGCGGCCCCAATCGCGGCCACCTTTGCCGTTTTTCCAATCGCTATCCAAACCGATACCAACACCACGATCGGCCATGAGATCGAGCCGCAGGCGGCCCGACCAGCCTTCACCGATCGGGAAGGTGTAGCCAGTCAGCAAATAAGCACCCCACTTGGACGAGTAACCGGGAGCCAGCGAGAAGCCCTGCTCCTTGTTCAGGTTTTGATAAATGTACGGGAACCAGAAGATCGGCGTGCGGCCGACGTAGAGGGTGACATCGGAGAAAACGATGCGGTCCTTCGGATAGACGCGGATGGTCTTCGCTTTGACGTAGTAGTCGGCCTTGGAGTTGTCCGACGTGGTGAAGATGCCGTCCTTGATGAGGTAGCCATTGCTGCCCAGGGTGCTCAGCGAGTCGCCAGCAAAACGGAAGGGCAGGAATTCGCCGCGAAAATCGGAGGCATCGAGGCGCTTGGTCTCCAGGTTGTAGAGCGCGCGGTCGCCGGTAAAGAGCTGGCCTTCCCGATAGATACGCACATTGCCCTGCACGAGCACGTCGCGGGTATCCGGATTGTACTGGGCGTAGTCCGAGTAAATGAGGACGGTGCCGTACCGAATCACGACATTGCGATCAGCAACGGCGATGCCACCCTCGATGCGGGTCTCCTCGGCATTAATCTCGATCGGCACATCCGCGAAACTGCCAAATTGCGCACGAGCGCCGGTCAGCAGACCGGTCAGGGCGAGCGCCAGGCAGACGATAAATTTTCTCATGAGAACTCGGAGATTAAGGGGGTTAAGGAATCGGTCGCAAGGGGAAAAGGCACCTCTCGACCGAGGTGCAGCAGGGCTTCGCGGCCTCAGCTCAATCCGCAGAAACCTCTCCGGAATGGGCACTTCCACCGCGAGTTTTGAGGAAGTCCACCAATCCTTTCTTCCGGGCAGCAGCCACAAACTCCCAGAAAATGCGTCCGGATTCGCCCCAGACGCGGGTTCCGGACGCCTCGAGCGCCTGGGCCACGTTCAGGTTGCTGCGGTAGAGCAGGTTGAACGCCGCTTTGACTTCCGCCCGCTCGGCCGGATTCAGCCCGGCCCGGCGCAATCCGACGATATTGAGGCCGGCAACCCCATTGATCTCCGCCGCCATGACGAAAGGGGGGACGTCCTTGGAGAAGCCGGACAACCCCTGGCAGATGGCGAGGCGCCCGACCCGGATGTGCTGGTGAAACACACTCCCGCCGCCGACAAAAACCCGGTCGCCCACCTGCACATGCCCACCCAGCAACACGTTGTTGGCCAGGATCACGTGATCGCCGACGACGACATTGTGGGCAAGGTGCGCCCCGGCCATGAAAAAGCATTGGTTGCCGACCACGGTCGCGGTGCCTTCGCTGGTCCCCCGATGGATGGTGACGTATTCGCGGATTTTATTGCCCGAGCCGATGCGAACTTCACTCTGCACCTCCGGACGAAAGGCAAAATCCTGGGGATCGCCGCCAACGATCGCGCCGTAGCCGACGGTGTTATCCTCCCCCATGGTGACGTGACCGGAAATGATGGCGTGAGCCTGAATCACGCAACGGTCTCCGATTTTGGCCGGACCTTCGATGACGGCATACGGGCCGACCGTCACATCTTGGCCGAGTTGCGCGTCAGGGTGGATGATGGCGGTGGGATGATGGCTCACGGGCGAAAGGTGATGCTGGGGTACCCGCCGCGCCCAGGCAAGCACGACCAGCGTAGGTGTCTCTTTCCATAGCCCTATCGAAGCCCCCCGTCCCGCCAAGCGGGGCCAATATTCCGTGGTTCACGCAGCCCTCTGCGTGAAATGAAAAAGATCACCCTGTGCCGGAAGGCGCAGGCATTCATCGCTTCACCCAGGGGGCTGCGTGAACCACGAGGTGACAGCTACGTTTCCGCTCGGGGCTACAGCATTCCCGCCTCGCGAAAGCTGAACCATGGGACGCGGCCTCCTTCGTTGTTGCCGAGGATCACATGATCGAGCAACCGGACGGCGAGGACTTCGGAAGCGCTGCGCAACCGCTGCGTCAGCCGGCGATCGGCTTCACTCGGGCTCGGATCCCCACTGGGGTGGTTGTGCACGACAATCAACCCGTAAGCCGCGTAGAGCAGAGCCGGGCGAAAGACTTCGCGTGGATGGGCGAGGCTTTCATTCAGGCTGCCGAGAGAGACTTCCTCGACCCGGAGGAGCTTGAACTTCGTATCCACGAGGACCACCCGCAGCGATTCGCGGGTCAGTCGCGCCATCTCGGCACCGAGCAGCGCCCAGATTTGCTCCGGCGTTTCAACCGCGACCCGCTGGGCACTTTCGCGGGCGAGGCGGGAGCCGAGTTCAAAAGCTGCCGCGAGTTGGATCGCTTTGGTGGGACCGACTCCCTTGATCCGGGCCAGCTCCTTCACACTCGCCCGGGCCAGGCCGGCGATGGACTTGAATTCGCCGAGCAATTGCCGGGCGACATCGATGGCATTGGCCCCCTGCGTACCGACCCGGAGCAGAATCGCGATCAACTCCGGCTCACTGAGCGTGCTGGCGCCATGCCGGGCCAGTTTCTCCCGTGGACGCTCGTCTTCGCGCAGTTCCTGGATCCGCAGGGAGGGCATCGCTCAAAAGGGGGGCCGCTGAAAGGGGTTCGGGTCAGTTTCCGAACGGCGTGATCATTTGATCCAGCGTCTCGACCAAACCGCCCAGTGATTCGCGGTACCGGCTGGCCGGGAGCACGGAAAGCTGGGTCGCCGCTTCGCGAATCATCTTCCGGCCAGTGGCGACGGCCGCGCGGACCGCGCCTCCATCGATCGCCTGGCGAACGAGCCCATTCACGTCGTTGTCGTCGCCCTCGAGAATCACCTGCGAGATCCGCTGGCGCTCGGCCGGGTCGCTCTGCTGGAGGAGATAAAGCACCGGCAGGGTGAGTTTGCCTTTGCGCAGGTCGCTGCCAAGGGATTTGCCCGCCTTGGCTTCATCGCCGGCGAGGTCGACCACGTCGTCGTAGATCTGGTAGGCCGAGCCGAGCCGCATTCCGTAGGTCTTCAGGGAGGTGATGACCTCAGGACTGGCTTCATTCAAAAGGGCGCCGAGTTCGGTCGCCACGCCAAAGAGCGCGGCGGTCTTCATTTCGATGATCTTGTAATAATCCGAGAGGCTCAGCTTCAGGTCGAAGCGGCGCTGGGTCTGGATGATCTCCCCGCTGCACACCTCCGCGGCGGCGTGGGCAATCCGGCGGCTGACTTCGCCATTCTGGAAGCCCGTCGAAATCTTCAGGGCGTGGGCAAAGAGGCAATCGCCGAGGAGCACCGAGATCGCGTTGCCCCACTTGGCATTCGCCGTGGGCTGGCCGCGGCGTTTGTCGGCGCCATCGAGAATGTCGTCGTGCACGAGCGTCGCCGCATGGATAAGCTCCACGACGACAGCGAGTTCAAAATGGCTTGGGTTGATCTCCCCAGTCGCTCCTCCCGCCAGTAAAGCCAAAGCCGGGCGCAGCCGCTTGCCGTTGGATTCGATCGCGTATGCGACGTAACCCTCAACCGCAGGATCGAAAGCGCGGGCTTGTTGCCGGATGCGCTCCTCGACCGAGTAGAGCTGGGCGTTGATGGGTTCTAAAGTCGCTTTGAGGGCCGCTGTCTTATCCGCAGCCTGTTCGGTCTTTGTGAATTGGTTCACTTCCACGCAGGATAAGGTTGACGCTCATCGTGTCAATTACGCGAGCGTCAATCCTGCGTGACCTTGGGGATTGACCCGCATTTTCCGGCTATCGCTCGAAGGAAATATTGATGATTTCCGAGTCGCTGGCCGCGGTCTCGGCATCCCGCGGGGCCGGCGGCGCAGGCCGTCCAGGGCGGGGCTGTACCAAGCCCTGGAGCTGCTGGACCATGGCGCGGAGATCGGCCAATTCCCGATGCACGTGGGTCTCGGGCGGCGGTGCGGCCGCCGCGCTTTCCCGCTGCCGCAAAACTTCGAGGGCCGCCCGCAACCGGGCGATTTCCCGCTGCTGCTCCTGATTGACGATCTGGAGTTCCACCATGCGCCCGGTCCCCGCCTGCCGCAGAACGTCCACCTCGGTCCGCAGGCGGGAGACTTCCTCCCGGGTGCGCTTGAGCTCCAGCTCCAGGGCCTGCGCCTTCATGGAGTCATTGGCCAGGCGATGCCGCTCGCGCCGGAGTTCCTGCACGTGCTCGTCGAGCCGGTTCAGATCGCGCTGCGTGCGCTCGAGCAGACTTTTGAAGTGGGCGACTTCGTTGGATTTCCCTGCCAGCTGACGCTGAAAATCACCGGCCAATTCCTTGGCTTGGTCGAGATCGTTGCGCAACGCCTCGTAGTCAGCCCGCAGGCTGTAGCCGAGTGGCGTGTGCGGTTCAGGCAAATTGGAGGGCGCGGAGTCTGACATGGGCGTAGAATTCCAGTGACCCGGGTCAGATTTTTAGCACGGCCCGAGCCGCTAGCATTTCCGCCACCAACAGAAATGATGCCGACGCCTCTGATAAAGGTATCAGGTGCCGAAAGAATCCGCCTTCCCCTAGGGAGTCAGGGATTCCCCTAAAGGTTCACCGGTTCGTTGACCTCCGCTTTCAGAAGGTCTTCGAGCGATTCACGACGCGAGATTGTCTCAATTTTGCCATCCTCCTCCAGCCAAAGTTGCGGCGCGCGGCCGATGGAATTGTAGTTCGAGGACATGGCGTAGCCGTACGCGCCGGCGTCACGGATGGTCAGCAGATCGCCCACTTCCGGTCGGGGCAGCTGGCGCGGCTGGAGCAGCTCGCGGTCGTCGCGGGTAAACACGTCGCCGCTTTCGCAAAGCGGGCCCGCCACCACGATCGGCTCACGGGCAGTATTCGGGTCGTCGATGTCCCGGCCCACCACTTCGATGTGATGGTAACTGCCGTACATGGCCGGACGGACGAGATCGACAAAGCCGGCATCGACCATGGCGAAAGTAGCGCCAGCGCCCTTTTCATTGGTGCCAGTCCGCTTCACATCGTGCACCCGGGTCACCAGTGTGCAGCCCGGAGCCACGTAGTAGCGGCCCGGTTCGATTTCGAGGCGCAGATCGCGGCGCGCGGCGGCGGCCAGGCGTTCGTGGCAGGTGGTGAAAAGCTCGTGCAACGGCTCGACCGGCACTTGGGCGCCGTGGTCGCGGTAATTGTGCGGAATGCCCCCGCCCAACGAAACAGCGGTGAGATCGGGGAAATCCGGCAACACCCGCTTAAACTCGAGCGCGAGGCGGGTGAGATTTTCCTGCAACTCCTGCCATTGCGGTCCGCTGCCGATGTGCGCGTGGAGCATGGACACCTGCATGCCGGCCTTTTCGGCGCTGGCTTTGACCGCAAAAAGATCGTCGTGCCACACGCCGTGCTTCGAGCTCGGACCGCCGGTGTCGCAGGCATTCACGTGGCCGTGGCCGAAGCCGGGATTCACGCGGATGGAAACGGGGCCCCGGTAACCGGCCTCGGCCAGCACCTTGACCATGCCGGGCGAACCGATGTTCGGGAGCAGGTTGTTTTCGAGGACGACGTTGAGGGCGTTGTCGCGGAAGACGTCGGCGGTGAAACAAATCTCTGGCGGCTGATTTCCCGCGGCGAAGCCGGCGCGGCGCGCGCGGAGGGCTTCATTGCCGGAAACCGCATCGATCCAGATCCCAGCCTTTTTCATCTCCTGCAGCACCCGCGTGATGGGGCAGGCCTTCATGGCGAAGCGCGCCTGGACCCCGGGCGCTTTGGTCATGAACAACACCTCGTCGATCCGCTGGCGGATCACCAGGGCCTCATAAATCCAGAAAGGCGTGCCGACTTTTTCGGCGAGCGAACGGAGGAGCGTGGGGTCGAGTGGCATGAAAAAAGGGCGAACATCATCCGCGGGGAAGGGCAGAGGCGCAAGCCCGGGAAGCGGTGCTTCCAAGGGCAGCCTCTACTGCTTTTCGAGCAGCCGCTGGATCCGGGCTTCGAGTTCTTCTCCGCGCAGGCCCATCTCGCTGAGTTTCCCTGAGCGATCGAAAAGCCAGGTCGAAGGGATCGCGCGCACGCCGAAGCGTTTCACCAAATCGCTCCCCCAGCCTTTGCCATCGAACGCCTGCACCCAGGGCATGCCGACCCTTTTCACGGCCGCCTCCATCGCAGCTTTGTCTTCGTCGAGATTGATGCCGACGATCTCAAAACCCTGATCGTGCAGCTCGCGGTAGAGCGCCGCGACTTTCGGTGCATCGGCCATGCACGGCCCGCACCAACTGGCCCAGAAGTCGATCAGTACAACCTTGCCCCGGAGGCTGGCGAAATCGAACAGCTTCCCATCCGACGCGGTGAATTTCAGCTCCAGCGGTTTCTTTTTCAGCGAAGCCAGGTGCTCGCGCTGAACGAGTAGGGCGGAGGCTTGTTCGGCAATCCGGGCATCGGGATGCGCGGCGAGTTTTTTGAGCAGGTTATCCGCGCCGGGCGTTTCGACGATCGTCAGGAGCTGAATCTGCATGCGCGCCGTATCGAGAGCCCGGGGATGCTGCGGATGCTGGGTCGCAAAGTCGCTGAGCCGCTGGTGATAGGGCGGGAGTGTGTGCGGCGATGAAAGATCGACCTGGCTGGCATCGAGCAGGAGCTGGAAAAACTCCGCATCGATTCGCACATTTTCCGAAGCATCCGGCGCGGCCAGCACGGCATCGACCTCCGCTCGGGCCGGCGGTCGGGCCGAGCGATCGCCCATGCGCACGAGCTGATCGCGCGCCTCGATCTCCAGCATCTTGGCCTCGTGCCGGCGGGCCTCCTGCGGAAACCGCTTTTGGAAAGCCACGGCGGCATCGCGCTGGGCAGAGCGCCATTTGCGTTCCTGCAGGAGGCCCTCCTCCGGGGAAGAAGGCCGCCCAGACGGACGCTCACGGAGCTTTTCAATCGCCGCCCAGAATTCATCGGCCGTGGTGAGCTTGGCTAAATCGGTCTCCAGCGAAGACGCATTCTCCTCTTCGGCTTTCTTCAAGGCCTGCTCCACCAGCTTGAAGAGCGGCTTGGCGTCCGCGGGTTTCAGGTCGGGCTGTTCCGCCGGCGGCTGAATTCCGAGCAATTCATTCCGCATCAAGGCGCGCAGGGCCCCGATCCGGGGCGGCGCATCGTAGCGGTCTTTTTGAAAGGCTTTCTCGAACGCCTCTTTGTCCTTCTTGAGGTAGGCGATCGACGCCACGTTGCTTTCCATGGGTGCATCCCCACCCAGGAAACGAATCGTTTCCTCCGTCGTCAGCTTGGCATTCCGCGCCAGAATCCACTGAGTCGCGGCCCACGATTGGATTTTCGGGAAGGTATCCAGCGCCCGTTCGTGTTCCGCGTGTTTCGGATCTTTTAAGGCCGGGATGAGCGGCAGGTAGGCTTTGATTTGATCCAACTCTGCAGCCTGCCCAGCGTAGCGCTCACGATAGGCATCGATGACTTTTTCGGCCTCCGGCAGGTCGCCTCGATACAACGCAAAGTTGATCCGCATCGTCAGATCCGCGGCGCTGTAGGTGTTGCAATCCTTGAGCACCCGCTGCATTCCGGCTTCATCGCCCTCCCACGACGCGAAGGAAAAACGCATCGGGCCCGCCCGGCCGGAGAAGGTTACCGCATCCGCGACGTAGGGCGTGATCTGATCATAAAACCGGCGCGCGCAATCGAGCGCATTGGCCTGCACATAGAGCCGCAGGATCATGTCTTCGTTGAAAGCCACGCCGTATTTCCAATTCAGCTTTTCCAGCGCCTGGGCGTAGCCAAAAAGATTGCCGGCACCAAACTCCTCCCACGCTTTTTGTTTCTGGGGTTCGAGGGCCCACGGAATATCGCTCACCAATTGATCGCGGACGCCGGATCGATGGAGCGAATTCCAGATCCATTGGTTCTCGCTGAAGAGCCCCGAGGTGGAAAGCGCTCCACCCTCCTGCACCAGGCGAGCCAGCCCGGCGGCGGCATCGTCCGGTTTCCAGCCCTGTTTAGCACACGCGAAGAAAGCAGGAGTCCCGCCGGTTTTCCAAAGCCAGGAGCGGCGGAAGAAATAATCCGGCGTCGGCCCCTTTCGCGTCGGCCACCCCTGGGCCAGAGCCTCCTGCACCCGGTAAATGCCCACAAACTCCAGGCGGTAGCGATTGCTCAGCTCTTCGCTTTTCGGCAGGGTATCGTCGTCGACCAGGAGCCGGATTCCTTTCAAAGACTCCCGGGCAGCGATGCCGATTTCTTTTGCCTTCTCCGGAACGCCCAGGCCCTTGGCCAGGAAGCGATGGAGAGAGCCCACCTGTACCGCCGCTTCCTCCCAACCGAAGCCCAGCAAATCGCGGGTGGTCAGGTGCGCGACTGGAAGGAGGGCACCTCGCTTGTCCTCCGTTCCGAGATTCAAAACTGGCCCGAGGCGGCGGACCGCTTGCGGGACATTTTCATCGGCTGAACGCGCCGCCGCCGCTTTGGCCAAAAGATCGCGGCAGCCCGATCCCTCGTCGTCTCCGGAAAAATCCTGGATGCCCTTTTCCCAAGCCTGGAGAAACAAGGCCGATCCGGGCGTGCCCAGATGCCCCCCGGCGATGCCACCACGTTCCGAGAAAAGAGGCAGATAGTCGTAGAATCGCGGGTGAAGATCTCCGGTGATCGAACGCGCCAGCAGCGGGGCGTTATCCATCCAGCAATCGTCCGTCCGGCTGATAAAAGCGAGCGACGCCATGGCGTAGGACCGGTTCTCCCGCTTCGTACCGAAGACAAAAAACTCGCTCACCTCCGATTTGCGCAGGACCAGATTCCAAAAGCGTTCCGCGGCCGATAGTTTCTCCGCTGCCTTGGCCGGCAGCGCCACCCAGCGGGCCGCGGCTGCTTTTTCCCGCCCGGCGAGAAACTCAATCGGTACCCAGGCACTGGCCAGCGGCTCGCGACGCATCGTCTCGGCCAGGCACAACCAGGCCGCGGACCGGCTCAAAAAAAGGCTGTCGATGGTCAGCTGCGTGCCAAGCATCGGCAGCGCCCCCTGGGCCAGGATGCCCGCCAGCCGCGCAGCATCCGCCGGCGTCTCGATCGTCTTCTTCTCCTTCAGGAATTGATCCGCCGCCCGCACCGCTTCGAGCCGGGAAACTCCAGCCAGCGTCGTGCCTTGCCAGAATGCGGAAGCCGCGTTGTCCGGCGGAGCGGAGGCCGGTTTCCAATCCTCCCCCAGCAGTTGGGCAAACACCTCGCGATAAAAGCGCGGCCCTTCCACCAGCAACGACTCCGGGTAACGAACCGTCTTCTCCCGCACCACCTGGCCGGCTGCCGACCAGGTCAGCGTCCAGACCGACTCGCGTTCCGCGGTGGTCTCGAACTTGAAATCCACCCCATCGATCGGCTTGGCCGGGGCCGCTTGATTCCGCACCCAGGCGAGCACGCGGGCCGCTTCGACTGGGAAAGTGCGTTGGGCGATATCGTGATACTCGGTATCCGGAGCGTAGAATTGCGCGCGGGCCAGACCGGTGAGCACGCAAAACAAAAGGGCGGCTTTCAATCTCATGGTGGGAAATCTCGGGCGGGAGCTTAGCATCGGTTTTCCCGGCGGTGCAGGCTTGAAAACAGGCCCCTTGCGTGACAATCCGGCAACAAATCGCTTGACGCGTTCGGCATAGGTTGACAGCCGAAATTAGCCCCGCTACTTTGCGCCCACTTTCCGGGACTTTTCCCCGGGATTCGTCTCGTTATGGTTCACGTGTTAGACCGTCAGGTTCTCGTGTTGAACCGCTTGTGGCAGGCGATCAACGTCTGCAGCGTGCGGCGAGCCTTTGCCCTCCTGTGCGACGGCGAGGCCCAAATTGTTCACGCCGAGGATGGCAACTTCCTCACCCACGACTTCCAGAGTTGGCGTGATTTCTCCAAGTCCAAGCCGGATGCCGATGAAGAGATGGTGCACACCATCTCCTTCAAGATCCGGATTCCGCGCGTCATCGTCCTCGCGTTATTCGACCGGATGCCGCGTAAGGAAGTGAAGTTTACCCGGCACAATATTTTCGAGCGCGACAAGAATACCTGCCAGTACTGCGGCAAGGTTTTCGATAAGCGCGACCTGAATCTCGATCACGTGATCCCCCGCGACCGCGGCGGCATGACCACTTGGGAAAATATCGTCTGCTCATGCATCCCGTGCAATACGCGCAAGAGCAACCGTCTCCCGCACGAAGCCGGCATGAAACTGCTGCGCAAACCCGCACGGCCGAAGTGGCGCCCCTTCCTCCACATCACCTTCGACACCAAGGTCCACGAAAGCTGGCGGCACTTCATCGACTTCGCCTACTGGAACGTGGAGCTGGGGGATTAGCGGTTCGGAGTGGGTCCGTGCGTTTGATGGGGTTGATCGTACCTGCCCAACCTCGCGGCTTGCACGCACGCGCCGCCGCGTAGAATCATTGCCCGCATCACACCATGGCGACTTACGTTTACGAAACCATCCCCCAGAAGAAGGGCCAGAAGGCCCGCCGTTTCGAGATCGAGCAAAAGATGAGCGACGACGCGCTGACCCACGATCCCAAGACCGGCGAACCCGTGCGCCGCGTGATCGTCGGCGGCAGCGGCTGGATCACCCGCGGCACCGGCATCCTCTCGATGAACCGGCCGAAGAAGAAGTAGGCCGCCGATCAGCCTTTTCTGGGTGGAGCACGCGACTCGCGTGCGGTTCGCGGCGACTCGCCGCGAATACCCGGAAACCTTGGCTGCGCACCAAGGTCTGATTCAGAAAAGATTGGTTTTCGTCTCCTGTTCGGCGAGTCGCCGAACAGCGCACGCGAGACGCGTGCTCCACCCAAAATCTGACAGCGGACCGGTCCAACCCATGAAGACCTCGCTTCAGCGGCTGGACATTCAGCAGGCCTTCCCGCAAACAGCCGCACCTCCCATGTCCTCCCCTGCCCCCGCCGAGCGCTTTCGCGACCTCTCTTCCGAACAGAAAAAGTCCGGCCTCGCCGCCTGGCTGGGGTGGATGTTCGACGGGCTGGACATGCACCTCTACACGCTGGTGGCGTTGCCTTTCGTCGCCGAGCTGATGAGCCGCCCGCAGGGCGATCCCGAGGTCTCGGCCAAGGCGTCCTTCATCCAGGCGGCCTTTCTCGTCGGCTGGGCCGTGGGCGGCGCGTTTTTTGGCCGGGTCGGCGATGTGCTCGGGCGCAGCCGGGCTTTGGTGCTGACGATTCTCACCTACGCCTGCTTCACCGGGCTTTCGTTTTTCGCCCATACGTGGTGGCAGCTGATGATTTTCCGCTTTCTCGCCGCGCTCGGCATCGGCGGGGAATGGGCGGTCGGTGCTTCGCTGCTGGCCGAAACCTGGCCGCGCAGCTGGCGGCCATGGCTGGCGGCGATCCTGCAATCTGCCGTGAACTGCGGCGTGCTGCTCGCCTGCCTCGCGGGGGTGCTCCTCGCAGGTACCCCGCACCGCACCATCTTCCTCGTCGGCATCCTCCCGGCGCTGATCACTTTGTGGATTCGCAAAGCGGTGCCCGAGCCGGAAGTGTGGGAACATGCGCACGATGAACAGCAGGCCAAGGGCGGCATCGGCGCGCTTTTCCGTGGCTCCCTGCGCCGGACGACCCTCATCGTCATCCTCATCTGCGCCCTCGGGCTGACCGCCCACTGGGCGCTCATGTTCTGGCACTCGGCCCATCTGCGCTCGCTGGCCAAGCTGGCCGGCTGGACCAAGGAAGCCGAAAGTGTGCTGGCGAACAAAGCGCTCTACCTGCTGATGATCGGCTCGATCCTCGGGAATTTCTTCGCCGGCTGGCTGGCGCGCTCGATTGGCTACCGCCGGGCCATCGCCATCATGTTCGCGCTCTACCTCGCCTTCATGCTCGGTGCCTATGGGGTGGTCCGCGGCCCCGAAGCCGTCCTCCTCTGGCTCCCGTGGATCGGCGCCGCGCAAGGTGCCTTCGCCCTTTTCACCATGTGCCTGCCGCCGCTTTTCCCCACCCTGCTGCGGACGACCGGCGCCGGTTTTTGCTACAATATCGGCCGGATCATCGCTGCCGCCGGAACCGTGATTTTCGGCCTCTTTGCCCAGGTCGGCACTGGACCGACGGCGATTTGCGATCATCGGCTCGCGCTGCTCTGGGCGGGGTGGCTTTTCCTTCCGGCGGCGATTGTGAGCTGGTGGCTGCTGCCGGAGCCGGAGAAAGACGCGGCTTAAGGACGTTGCGGCGTCGCTCGCCACCGCCGCTGATACAGCGGCGGCTACGCGCGGTTTTTTGAGGACGCGTGATACCAAAGCGACGTTGTAGCCGCCGCTGTATCAGCAGCGGAAGGGGAGCGCCCCCACAGCAAACCCCTACCAATCCTTGACGGCGCCCGGTTTCTCCATTGCCTTGAGGGTGAAATGTCCGCCGCTGCTGTTGCCACCGATCTCGATGAAGCTTTGCTCGACCAGGTTCTCGCCGGGGAGCGCATCTCGCAGGAAAGCGCACGCGCGCTTTACCACCTGCCGCTGAACGAACTCGGCGCGCTGGCCGACCATCGCCGCAACCTCGCCCGGCGTGATGCCTTCGAGGGCCAGGGCGAACGGATCGTGACCTACATCATCGACCGGAACATCAACTACACGAACGTCTGCAACGTGTACTGCAAGTTCTGCGCATTTTACCGCACGGAGAAAGATCACGATCACTACGTGCTCAGCCGCGAAGAACTCGACCAGAAGCTCGACGAACTCACCGCCATCGGCGGCATCCAGATTTTGCTCCAGGGCGGGCATCACCCGAAGCTGACCATCGACTGGTATCTCGATATGCTCAGCCACATCCGGGAGAAATATCCGCACATCAATGTGCACGGTTTTTCGCCACCGGAGTTCGTCCATTTCAGCGAAGTCTTCGGCATGCCCGTGCGCGAGGTGGTGCAGAAGTTCAAGGACGCCGGTCTCGGCAGCATTCCTGGGGGCGGCGGCGAAATCCTCGTCGATCGCGTGCGCGACCGGATCGCCCCGCTGAAAGCCAAGAGTGATCAGTGGCTCGGCGTGATGCGCCATGCCCACGAACTCGGCCTGAACAGCAGTGCGACCATGATGTTTGGCCACGTGGAAACGCTCGACGATCGACTGGAGCATCTCCAGCGGCTGCGCGATGTGCAGGATGAAACCGGCGGCTTCACCGCCTTCATCTGCTGGACCTTCCAGCCCGAGAATACCAAGCTCCGCGCGGAATCTGTAGGCAGCAGCGAATACCTGCGGATGCAGGCGCTGAGCCGGATTTTCCTCGATAACTTCCCGAACGTGCAAAGCTCCTGGGTGACCCAGGGGCCACGCATCGGCCAGGTGGCGCTCAAGTTCGGCGCGAACGATTTCGGCAGCGTGATGATGGAGGAAAACGTGGTCTCCAAAGCCGGCACCACCTTCCGGCTGAACAAGGAGATGATCGAAAACCTGATCACCGACGCTGGCTACGAAGTGCGCCGCCGGGACAACTGGTACCGGCTGGTCAACTAAGCCGGCGCCCGCCATCTCCTTCGCCCCCCCGGTTTCGCCGATGCCTCGTTCTTCCTCCGCCCCGCGTCGGCGCTCCTGGCTCGGCTTGCTCCTGCTCGGGGTCCTTTGTGTGCTGCTCTGGCTGCTCCCCGCCAGCGTGGGGCTGCTGCACGAAAGCGACCAGGCGGCCATGGTCAGCGGGGCCCTGGAAATCGTGCACTTCAAGCAGCCGCTTGTCGGGCTCAACGCTTACATCTACGACAAGCTCTACCTGTCGCACTGGCTGCTGGCGCTCAGCCTGTGGATCGTCGAGTTTTGGAAATCCAACGTGGACCCTGTCGCGGTGAGCAGCTGGGTTTCGAGTGGGTTGTTGAGCGTTGGATTGGGAGTGATGTTTTTTCGGGTCCGGCATCGTCTTTTGCCGCTGGCGGCCATCGCCTCGGTGCTGCTTTCGCCGAATTTCATCTGTCACGCCCCGCACTTCGCGTGCGCTTTCGTCTCCGCCGGTTTTTTGCTGCTGCTGCAGGCCGTAATCACCCGCGTGCGCGATCGGAATCGCATCCGAATCGGGCTGCTGGCCCTGGCCCTCACCTTTCTGGCGGTCGGCACGCGTGCGGACGCAGTGCTGGTCCTGCCGGCGCTGGTCTGGGCGGAACTCTGGCCGGCCGCCCGCCCGTGGCGCCTGCTGCGCAGCGGCCTGCTTTGGTCGATGGTGCTCGGCGCCGTTCTCGCCCTGGCCTGTGGGAAGTGGGTCGCCACGATGGATTTCGCTTCGACCAGCCCGCCGTCGTACAATCTTCGCCTCATCTCCGTTTACACCGTCTTCGGCCTCGGGTCTGCAGTTCTTCTCCTGGCTTGGTTGCTCGGGCGGATCGGCATTCAGGCCCGGCATTCCCGGACCTGGCCGCGCCGGGCCTTCTGGCTGATCGGAGCGTTTTTGCTCCTCGTCCCCTTTCTCTTTTACGTGCTGCAGATGTTCACCCCGCGCTATTGGACCGCAGGCTCGCTTGCGTTGCTGGCCATCTGCCTTTCCCGGCGCGGCAACGCACTTTGGCGGACCGCTCGAGGAGGCCTGCACGTGCACTGGATTCGTCCGCTTCTTTGGGCCACGACCCTCGTGCCGCTGGTCGTCGGCGTTCGGCTGCCCGACCTGAAACATCCACACCTGACGTTCCTGAAGCCGACGGTTTTTCCAACCGCCGACGGTAACATGCCCATGGGAGCGACCGCGATTTATTCGCTGGGACCTCGGTTCGGCCGTAACCCGATCCCCGATCACAACCAAGGCATCTGGCTCACGTGCAAGGAAACCCATTTCAAGGCCGATTCCCTTGGCCGGGTGCCCGTCCTCCAGACGGCCATGTGGGAGATCGTCAAGCTCGCGGTCCGGGTGCAGGGTCATCATCCGCTCGATTATCGGCACGATCAAGCCAGGGGGATCGAAGTGTATGCCGACCTGCGGTCGCTGACCAAAATGATCATCCAGCCGGGCGCCCAAAGCCTCATGAATGTGGGCGACCGACTCATGGCCGAGAGCGAAGTGGAACTTCTGCCCGGCGGAGCCGCCGGCTATCCGATGACTCTCGTCCGTCCGAAAACCGGCCGGCTGCCCGAGCATCCAGCCTGGCGGGCGATGCAGGATCTTTTCGGCGGGGTCGCTTTTTCCTTCCCCTCCCCGGAGGAAACCATCGGTCCGGGAGGAGATTTTTCCCTACCGACCGGAGAAGGCCGGGAAATCATTTTGCTGGCCCGGGAAAGCTTCTCCCTCGAGTGCGGCCCGGCCGGTCAAACCCGCACGGCGACCCTCGCGGAAGTCACCGGTTGGTATCAACTCATCCTCTCAGGACAGGATACCAATTTCGGCCCATGGCGGTTGAGCGGCTGGCCACGGCTGCCAAAGGGGCTGAATCTCGGCATCGCCGCCCTGCCGGATTACATGAACGCGAAGAGCTTTTAGGGCGGGCCTTTAGCTGAAGCCACGTCCCTCGCCCGGCATCGCGTTGCGCTGCCGGAGATCGACCAGGCCGCAGAAAAAATGCGCCTACTTCGCCCCGGCCAGCTCGATCGTCTTGCGATACTGCGCGCGAAACCGGTCGGCCAATTCCTTGGCCAGCTGCACCTCGACCATCTTGTTCGGGCCAAGGCTTTCTTTGATCTTCTTCTGCGCAGTGAGGTAGTCGACGAAATCGAGCCGCTCGAATTCCGCGACTGCGGCGGGCGGAAATTTAGCGTCGATCAGCGCCTTCCACGCGGCGGTCAACTCATGGTGCGTGTCGATGCACATCACCCGGATGATAAAAGCCTGCGGGCGGAAGAGCGAACCGGTCCACGCATCGTGATAGGTAAATTGCCGCGCCATCTCGTACGGGAAAATCTCGGGGTCGGTGCGCTCGGCCTGGTACTTGGTCTCGTAGAGTTCCGGCAGGATCGGCATGCGGCGAAGCGCATAGTGGCCCGGCCCGCCAGGCGTGCCGACTTTCCAATTCCAAAGCTTCTGCCCTTCCGGGGAGAGCACAAACGCGATGAATGCCTTGCCGACCTCCGGGTGCGGCGCGCCCCGCAGCAAGCCGATCGGATCGACCCCGACGCTGGTGCCCCCCTCCGCATTCACGTAGCGAAGATAATTGCCACCGCTGCGGGCGACCGACTCCGCCTGAAAGCGGGCGTAAAAATCGATGGTCATCCCCGCAGCGCAATCACCTGCAGCCACGTCCAGCGACGGTTTGGTCGAGGAATCGGTGTAGTACCGCGCGTTGGCACCGATGCGCTGGAGCAGGCGCAAGGCTCGCACCCAGCCCGCCGCCAGGCTCGCCGGATTTTCGCCGTGCGCGGCCACCTCCTCGGCCATCTGCTGCTGGATGAGCATCTCGAACGCTTTGTTGATCGAGCTGCTTTGGGTGGGATTCGCCAGTGCGATCTGGCCGAAATAACGCGGGTCCGCCAGATCGGCCCAACGCTTCGGCTCGGGCAGGCCGAGGCGGCCGAGCACATCGGTATTCGCCACGATGCCAAAGGCGGAAACCACGCTGCCGATCCAGCGACCTTGCGGATCATAGTACGGCTCGCCGCTCAGCTTCGCGGGAATCTTACCGGGGCCATCGCCAAAAAGTTCCGGATGGCCCGAGACGTAACCGCTATCGACCAACTGGCCCTTGGCGGCGGTCGCAGTGAAATCGAAAGCCCCCCCGCCGAAAAAGACGTCGATCTTGCAGCCGACATTCGAGGCGAGAAAAGTCCGCCGCGCCGCTTCCTCCGGTTTGTCATCCGCCGGAGTGTTATCGAGCTTCAGTTTCCCATCGGCAAAAGAGCGTTTGATCGACTCCGTCCACGGCTGCTTGAGCTCGCTGCGCCAATGGTTCTCGAAGGCCGCCAGGTATTCGCCATCGAGGTAACGCGTGATCTCGCTGGTCCCGCCCGGGGTCCGGAAGTCGACCTTCACGTGCTGGCCGGTCTTCGCGAAGTAATACTGCTCAAACCCGCGCCCGAATTCGTAGCGGATCGATTCGTTGTGCGGCGTGATGACGACCAGTGTCTGCGCCCCGCTTTGGGCACTTTCCTGCTTCGGCCGCAGGAGGATCGGCCCCACCAGCACGGCGAGAAAAGCAGCAACGAGCGGCAGTTGTTTCAGCATACGCCCGGCGTCGGTGCGGATTGGGAAAAGGAAGCAGCCTGGGTGGAGCACCCGACTCGCGTGCGCTGTTCGGCGACTCGCCGAACAGAAGGAGAAGACTGTGGTTTTTGGGAAGAGCGAGTCGGGGCTGTCCGCCGTGCTGTCCGCCGGTATTCGCGGCGAGTCGCCGCGAATAGCACGCGAGTCGCGTGCTCCACCCAAGACATCCGCAGCGGCGACTTCCTCATGGGCGCAGGACGATCACGTCGTCCGGTTCGGCGCTGGCAAAAAGTTCCCGGTCTTCACTCGCATCCACAAAGCGCGGGTTCAGTTCGTAGATTTTCAGGACCGGTCCGGGCTCGGAGCCGGTACTGGCGGTGGCGAATTGGTACTGCGCCATTTCGCCGAGATAAACGCGATCCTGGAGCTTACCGCGCACGGTATTGGCCGAACCGGGCTTGGTGCTGAGTCTCAGCGCTTCGGGGCGAATCGACAGGATGCAGGCTTCGCCGGAGGACGGGCGCCAGTCGGCTGTAAGCCGGCCGGTAAAATGGCCCACCGCGGTTTGCACCTGTGCGGTGCCTTCGCTCCCGGCAGACACGATTTTTCCAGGCAGGAAATTCGTCTCGCCCATGAAATCGGCCACGAACTTGGTGTGCGGGTGGCGATAGACCTCCGCTGGCGGCCCGATCTGGCGCAGATGACCTCCTTCCAGCACAGCCAGCCGGTCGGCGATCGAGCAGGCCTCTTTCTGGTCGTGGGTCACGTAGATCGCAGTCAGGCCGGATTCCTTGCAGATGCGGCGGATTTCCCCGCGCATCTCGATCCGCAGCTTCGTATCGAGGTTGGAAAGCGGCTCATCGAGCAGCAAACAGCGCGGCCGGATGACCAGCGCGCGGGCCAGGGCCACGCGCTGCTGCTGGCCGCCGGACAGCTGATTGATCTTCCGCTCGGCCAGATGATCCATCCGCACCGAAGCCAGAGCCTCGTGAACCCGGCGTTTGATCTCCGGGGCGGGCACCTTGCGTTCCTCCAGGCCGAAAGCCACGTTGCGGCCCACCGTCAGATGCGGCCACAGGGCATAGCTCTGGAACATCATTCCCGTGTTCCGCCGGTGGGGCGGGAGCTGGGTGACGTCGTCCTCGCCAAAGAGGATTCGGCCACCATCAGGGATGTAAAAACCGGCAATCGAACGGAGCAAAGTCGTCTTTCCGCAGCCGCTCGGGCCCAGCAAAAAGAAGATTTCACCCGCTTCGATCCGGAAATCGATCCCATCAAGGGCCACCATGTCGCCAAAACGCTTGGTGAGTTTTTCGATCGTGAGCGAAATCATGCGCGAGCGGGGTGTAGCGGGTCCCCTTCCATCCGCCAAGTGCGGGTTTTTTCCATCGCAACCAAATATTTTCTCGCCGCAGCGACCACCGGCGCGCTAAAGGCGACGGACAAATGATTCGTCGCGACTACCTTATTGTCGGTGCAGGGGTCGGCGGCGTGAGTGCGTGTGAAGGTATCCGCGAGCACGACCCGAAGGGGTCGATCCTGCTTGTCGGCGCCGAGCACGACCTCCCCTACCACCGCCCCCAGCTCTTCCCCCAAATTCTCGGCAAAGGCAAAATCAACGCAGAGAAACTCCACGTCCACGACCAGGAATGGTTCAAGAAAAAGCACGTGGATCTGCGCCTCGGCACGATCGTCACGCAGTTTAATCTCGAACGCAAAATCGCCGTCCTTGCCAATGGCCAGGCCGTTGAATTCAAAAAAGCCTGTCTTGCCACCGGCTGCCGAGCCCGCCGCCCGCAAGTCGCAGGGGGCAACGTCGGCAATGTCTTCTACCTGCGCTCGGTTCGTGACGTCCTCGGCCTTCAGGAAGTGCTGGAGACCGAAAAAGAGATCGTGATCGTCGGCGGTGGCCGCGTTGCGACGGAAGTAGCTGCCTCCCTGTCCACCCGTCCAAAGATTCACGTCAACCTCATTCACCGGGGCAAAGGCTTGCTGGGCCGCTTCCTCGACGAAGAGACGAGCGTCTGGCTGGCCAATTATGTCGGCCAGCACGGGGTCAAAATCCACCTCGGCGAAACCCTCAACGGCTTCGAAGGCCGCACCGTCGTGCGCAATGTGCAGACCAAATCCGGCCAGCGCTTCGGCGCGCAGGTGGCGATCGTCGCCATCGGCACGGAGATGAACAACGCGCTCTTCCTCAATACGCCGCTGAACTACCCGAACGGCACGCCGGTGAACGACTACCTCGAGACCGAGGAAAAAGGCATTTATGCCGTCGGCGACATCGCGCTTTTCCCGGATCGGATTTTCGGCGGCCAGCGCCGCATGGAGCAGTGGCATAGCGCCATCGCCCAGGGCCACGTGGCTGGCGCCAACATGACCGGCCGCAAACGCACGAAGTGGGAATACGTCCCGCACTGCTCGGTAACGGTTTTCGACCTGCACCTCGACTTCGTCGGCGATTTCTCGAAGCCCACCACCCGCGTGGAAGTCCAGGGCGACCGCGAGAAGAAGAAATTCATCATCCGCCATTTCCACCTCGCTGCGCTGATGGGCATTTCGCTCTGCAATCAGTCCGCCGACAAGATCGAGGCCGCCAAGACCGAGATCAAAGACTGGCCGCGCGAAGTGAAGCGGTACGACTGAGTTCAGCGCGAAGATTCAAGCGAGAGGGCCCGGTGCTGTCGGCTCCGCGGCTCACGCAGCCCTCTGCGTGAGATGAAAAAGTCACCCTGCGCCTTCGGCGCAGGCATACTTCGTTTCACGCAGAGGGCTGCGTAAACCACGGATCTCTGCCACGGTTTACCCCCAAATCCCCCTTTCTCCTGAACGCCGAAGCAGCCGCTACTTCCGGCTGCGCGAGCGCGTAGAAGGCGCCGGGTTGGAGTCGGTCGAGATCTGCTGCAAGGCCGGGAATTTGACGGCCAGGAGACCGGGTTCGGCGCGGACATCCTGGAGTTCGCCCTTGTGGTAGATGCGCACGATGTAGCCGAAGAACTTCCGTTTTCCTTTCGCCGGAGGCGTGTTGGTGCGGTCGTAAAGGACCTCGATGGTTTCGTCGGAGCCATTGGCCCAGTTCACCGGTGGATCAGCAAAACGGTAACTCACGTCGGCATCCGTCCGCGCAACAGCTCCCCCGGTTTGCTCATCGTAGAGCAGTACGGAAATATCGACGTCGGATACATTCACGTGTGCCCCCAGGCGGGCCTTGAGCTGGATGCGCAGGGTCAATTTTTTGCCGACCTGATCGAGATCATCCTCCCGTTCGACCACCCCGACCCCCAGCAGCGCTTCCGGCTTGAGGCTGGAAACCGCATCATTTCCCGGGATCAAAACGGGAACCGGGGCCTTCTCGACACTCGGGGCCGGCGGGGCGGCTTCTTCGGGCGCGGGTGCAGGTGCGGGCGCCGGCGCCAGCACCGCGCGACCGGGCGACAGGCGCGGCACATCCGCTTCCGCCGCGGCATGGCTCAGCGGCGCTTTGATCCGATTTTCCGCCGCGAGATAATAGCTCCCCGCACTTTCGCCGATATCGAGAATGCGCTGCCACTGCTCAGTAGCCCGATCGATCAGCTTCAGCCGCTCAAAAGTCAGCGCAAGTTCGGCCATGCCTTCGGGATCCTCCGGCTGCAGGGCGGTCGCCTCGCGAAGTTTCACGAGCGCATCCACGGCGTCGCCGTTGTTGCGGAGTTCCTTGCCCTCGGCGATCAGCGCCAGGAAACGCTCGCGCGGCGAAGGTTCAGGCTTTTCGGCTTTCTCCATCTCCGCCGGTTTGCCGGCCGCGGTGGGAGCGGCTGGCTCCGCCGGAGCGGCTTCCGCGGGCTCTTCTGCAGCCGGAGCGAAATCCGATGACGTCTTGGCCGACGCATCCCGTTTCTTGGCCCATACCGGGACGGTCTTTTCCGCCGCCGGACGTTCGGGCCGGACGAAAGGATTGCTGGGCGCGACATCCGGCGCGATCAGCTCGTAGTCGCCATCATCCTTGGGATCGGGCGTCCGGTGCATGCCCCAATACACGGATCCGGCCAGGAGAAAAACGGCGCCCCAAATCGTCGCCCAAAACTGCCAGCGCAGGAAAAGCGGCGGCACCTCCACGATCTCCTCCGCCTCCGCCAGCCGGGCCCGAACCGAGCCGGCCGCGGCCTCGACCGACGACGAAGGGCCGAGTGTGGGCACCGGCTCGCGCCGCAAAGCAACCAGCCGTACGGCTACAGCGCGGGCATCGGGCGGCCGTTTGGCCGGATCCTTGGCCAGCAATTGGGCCACAAGGGTCTCCCAGCCTTCCGACACCATCATCACGTGCGATCCGGTTTCCCGGCGCAGCGCATTGATCTTCGGCGGTGTCGTTTCCAAAAGCTGATGCAGGACATCCCCGCGGAAAAACGGCGGCCGCCCCGTGAGCAGGCAATAAATCGTCGCACCCAAGGCATAGAGATCGTCGGACGGCGTCGCACGCTCTCCTTTGATCTGCTGCGGACTGCAGTAAGCCGGGGTCCCCGCCGTCTTGAACCGGCTCGATTGCGTGACGCTGGTGCTCACCCGCGCGGAAAATCCGAAGTCTGCGATCTTGAGCCGCCCGGTTTCATCGAGCAGCAGATTACCTGGTTTGAGATCGCGATGGACGATGCCTGCCACCTCGTGCGCGTGAATCAACGCGGAGCACAATTCATCGAGCCACCCATAAATCTGCCGCGGCTCAAACCAACCGTTCGGCTGGGCGATCCGCAACTCGTCGAGATTGCCGCCCGTAGCCAGCTCCATGGCGATGCACGCCACCCCCCGCTCGCGATCTTCGACCAGGTTGTGAATACGCAGGATATTCGAATGCGTGAGCCGCAACGCATGGCGCGTTTCATCCTTCAGCGTATTGAGCGCCGCGGCGTCGCGGATTAAAACCTCGGGCAGAAACTTCAGCGCGACGGGTAACTCGAGCGTCTCGTCCTGCGCCCGCCAGACCATGCCGGTACCGCCATGCCCCAGCACGTCGACAAGACGGAAGCGCCCGGCAATGAGATCGTTGGCGCGAAGCTTGCGCAGCGCCTCGTCAGTGAGCGGGAGGTTGCGAGACATGAGCGGCGGACGGTGCCACCCTCCGGAGGAAGGCGCCACCTGATTTCTCAGTAAGAAGCCTTACGAAGCTTTCGCGTAAAGCCGGCTGTTTTCGTCGAGGTCTTTGATCACCGTACAGAGGTAGACCGGCTCGGGGTACAGATCGCGGTACTTGGTGATCTCGGCCTTGTTCAGCACCTTGAAACCGTAGCGCTCAAACATCCGCGTCCCGCGCCGCTCCTCAAAGACGACCATTTGCCCGAAAACGCGTTTCTCGCCGGCGGCATGGAGGTACTCGAGGAAGGCATCCATGATCCCGCGCGTATAGGCCACACTGCGGGCGTCAGCGAGCAGGTTGATGTGAAAGTGGGCCGTCTTGCTCGGCGCCGCCGGCACTTCGCGCCAGGCTTGGGTCAGGATCCAGCGGACGAATTTTTTCGACGCTTCGTTGTACCGCGGATACCGCCAGACCCCCCGCAGGAAAAGCCAGGCGTTGTTCAGCACGTCGAAGACTTTCTGCTTCAGGGGAAACCGCGAACCGAGCAGGTAACCACGGATTTCATCGTTCACGAGCAGCACAAACGCGCTCTCCGGCTCCCAGTCCGTGTAGTAGGCCGTGAGGTAATCCGCGAAGAGTTCACGGTCCTCGAAAGCCGGGTCGATCGGATTGCCGAGAAAGCCCGTTTCGCAGCACAACTCGCGCACCCGGGCACGGTCACCGGGCTGCAATTTGCGGATCACGAAACGTTTTTCGACAGTCATTCAGGGAAAAGGAAAGGGGCGCAGCAGCTAACTGCCTGAGCCCCACGCGCGGGTCAACCATCGTGGGGGGTGATCCGCCCGGATTCTTCGCGATTCCGGCGAGACGACTTCAGGGCACAAAAAAGCCCCGATCACTTGCGGCGACCGGGGCCTTTCTAATCGAAATCGATTCCAGGCGAGTGAACCCGCTCCGGAAGCGAAAAGGCGTTACGCGACGACTTCGGTGTGTTCGACCGGAGCCTTCTCGGAGAGATCCGAGCCGCTGCGGCGGGCCCACCAGAGAACGATCGGCGCGGCGATGAAGATCGACGAGTAGGTACCGATGATGACGCCCACCACGAAGGAGAAGGCGAAGTCGTTCAGCACCGGGCCGCCGAAGAAGTACAGCGCCAGTACGGTCAGCAACACCGTGCCACCGGTGAGGATGGTGCGGGAGAGCGTGTCGTTGATGGCATTGTTCATCACGTCGGCGATCGAGCGATTGCCGCGATCGCGCAGGCCGCTGCGGATGCGGTCGAAGACGACGATCTTATCGTTGATCGAGTAACCCGCGATGGTCAGCACCGCGGCCACCATGATCAGTGACAGCTCCCGGCCGCTAAGGGCGAAGATGCCGAGCGTGATGATGAGATCGTGCCCGAGCGCGATCAGCGAACCGAAGGCGAAGGACGCCTCGAACCGCATGCTCACATAGATGAAGATGCCGAGGAGACCGAGCGCCAGCGCGAGCGCGCTCTTGGAGGCGAGTTCCTTGCCGACGAGCGCACCGATGGTTTCGGTTTGCTCGAATTTCAGGCCGTTCGCGGCGAGCTTCTCGTTCAGGATGGTCTTCACCTTTTCCGCCGAGCCGTGATCGCCGCGGATACTGATCACTTCGTGCGTACCAACGTGCTCTTCGGTCACGGCGCTGTTTTGCACCTCGGTGCCGGCGAGGGCGCTGCGCACTTGATCCGTCGTCACCTTCTGCTGCGCGGAGAAGACGAGCAAATCGCCGCCCTTGAAGTCGGCGCCGAGGACATGCTCCCGCTTCACTCCGAAGACCGCGAGGGCCAGGAGAACGGCCACGGAGGAAGCCATGATGATCGGCTTGGCATTACCGAGGAAGTCGAAGCGCTTGGCCTTGATCAGGTGGAGCATCGAAATCTTGTTGAGCACCTTGTAGAGGAAGGCCCACTCGAAGCAGGTGTAGGTGATCAGCAGCGACGAGAACATCGACGCCACGATGCCGATGGTCAGCGTGAGGGCGAAGCCTTTCACCGGACCGGTGGCCAGCCAGTAGAGGATGGCGGCGGTCAGGAACTGGGTGACGTGCGCGTCGAAAATGGCGCTGAAGGCCTTGCTGTACGAAGACTGCACCGCGGGCTTGAGCAGTTTGCCCTCGTCCAGTTCTTCGCGCAGGCGTTCGTAGATGAGCACGTTGGCGTCAACCGCGATACCCAAGCTCAGAATCAAACCGGCGATACCCGGCAGCGTCAGCACGCTGCCAAACATGCCCATGGCGCCGACGACCATCACGCAGTTGACCATCAGCGCGATGATCGCGATGAAGCCGACGAAGCGGTAGTAGATGATCATGAACACCGCAACGAGCACGAGGCCGGCGATACCGGAGTAGATGCCGCTCTTGATCGCGCTGGCGCCGAGCGAAGCGGACACCTGGCGCTCTTCGATGATCTTGACCGGAGTCTGGAGCGGATTTTCGAGGGCGCTGGCGAGATTGCGGGCGCCCTTTTCGTCGAAGCTGCCGCTGATTTCGCAGCGGCCGCCAAGGATCGGGCCGTCGTTCACGCCCGGGGCGGAGATGACCTTGCCGTCGAGCACGATCGCGAGCTGCGACTTGTCGTTGTAGACCTCGGTGGTCAGCTTGCCGAAGATATCGGCGCCGAGGGAGTCGAAGTTGAGATGGACAACCCAGCCCTTGGCTTCGAGGCCGGCACCGGCGCGAATCACGTGGATCCCTTCGAGGTCTACTTTCTTGCGGACGATGATTTCGCCGCGCTCGGTCACTTTGCCGTCCTTGTCGGTATCGATGTGCGGCAGGCGCATGTAGTTCGGATCGGGCGGCATCACGCCGTTCACGATCTGGGCGCTCTGCGGGTGGACCTTGCGGAATTCCAGCTTGGCGACCTTCTGGAGCTGGTCGCGGGTTTCCTGGAGGCCTTCCGGCGTCAGACCGGGAATCTGGACGAGGATGCGATCGGTCCCCTGCGGAGTGATGATCGGCTCGCTGACGCCGAAACGGTCGACGCGCTTGCGAATGACTTCCACCGCCTGATCGACCATTTCCTTGGTGATCGTGCGCTGCTCGACGGTTTTCTGGCCTTTGTCGTTGGTCGTTTCGACCGGCTCAGCGACGAGGTTGATCAGGAAGGACGTACCGCCCTGAAGGTCGAGACCCAGCGGGATCTTGCCCTTCTGGACGATCTCGCCCTTTTCGTTCTTCACATCGAACGGCGGGGAGACGGAGACCACGCAGAACGCGGTGACCAGCACGGTGAGCAGGGTGCCGAGGATGCGCTTCTTCGCTTCACTGTCGGTAAAAAGATACCAACAGAGCAGGACAAGCAGGCCCAGGCCGGACCAGAAGGTGAGTTGCGGACTCATAACAGGGTGGGGTTCAGACTTTCAACGGGGACGGGTGAAGAGGTTAGGAAGCTTTGGTCTCGGTCTCCGACTTCTCGCTCACGATGTGACCGACGGCGGTCTTCTCGATCTCGATCTTCACGTTGTCGGCGATTTTCAGAGTGAGCGTGGTGGAGGTGTCGCCCTTCGCATTGGCCACGACGCCATGGATGCCGCCGGTGGTGACGACCCGGTCGCCGGTCTTGAGTGACTTCACCTTGGCTTCGAGTTCGCGCTGCTTTTTCTGCTGCGGGCGGATGGTCAGGAAATAGACCAGCACGAAGGCGAAGCCCATCCACACGAGCATTCCCATGCCTTGATCCGGCGCGGTCGGCGGTTTCGGGGCGGCGGCTTGGGCGAGGACAAAAAACAGGGCGGCGGTCATCAGGATGGACTTGGGAAAGGGTTAAAACCGTCTTCGAAGAGCGCGTCAAAAGCGCCCCGGAAAACGGGGCGGGAAGGCTAGGCGGCGCTTGGCCATTGTCCAAAACATATTCTGTTCACCCCGCCGGAGGCAAAAAAGCCAGCAAACGCTGGGGATTTGCCACGGCATACCAGCCCTGCTCTTTCGTTTCGCGACGATAAATCAGGTCGAGCACCTGCAAAGCTCGCAGCACTCGCGCCCGGTTTTTTTCCTCCGGCAATTCAGCCGGAACCGAGTCTTCGGCAAATTTTCCCGCCCGGACGACCTTCACGAGGAAATCCGTGGCCTGGATCAGCTGATTTTCATCGAGGAAGATGCGCCGCCCCCAGCTCTCCAGGGCGCCAAAGGTGGCGCGCGTGGGCAGGAGCACCAGCTCCGCCAGCACATGGAGCACACTCTTTTCCTCCCGGACCCGCCAGAAGGAAGTCCGCCAGGCAATCCCGCCCGCCAGCAGCCAGAGCGCAAAAATCGGCCAGAACCAGCGGTCGTAGTGGCTCGGCTCGGTGCCTTCGATGCCCTTGATGATGGTCGAGAGCAGGGTCAGCAGCCAGCGGCCGGAAAAATAAATCGCCCCCCAGAGCAGAAGCACGGCCGCGGTGCTGGAGACCGCCACGATGCCGGTGAAACGATTGAAGGCGGCGATTTTGCGGCGGAGGGCTTCCCGCAGGCGCTCGTTCACGCGACAGGACGGGCTTCGGTTGAACGGTAACCTTGCGGGTCGATTTCCACCGCGCCGTAGCCCGCCGCTTTCAGGGCTTTTTCCAAATCGCTCCGCGTGCCTTCGAGGTGCGGCATCTCCTCGGGCGCGATCTGCACCCGGGCGGAAACCTGCCCCTCACTCACGATGTGCCGCACGCGAAAGACCCGGAAACCCAACGCGCGCACTTCCGCTTCACTGCGCTCGACCATGGCCAGCGCCTCGAGCGTCACGGGCGTCCCCCAGGGAATGCGGGAGCTCAGACAGGGCTGCGCCGGGGCGTCGGCGGTGGGCAGGCCGAGTTCGCGGGAAAGCCCGCGGATTTCCGCTTTGCTCAACCCGGCATCGCGCAACGGGGCGATAATGGAAAACTCCGCCGCCGCCTGCCGGCCGGGCCGGACCTGCGTCATGTCGTCGGCGTTTTCGCCGTAGGCGATGGCGCGGAAACCCCGTTCGCGCGCCAAGGCATCCAGCCGGGTGAAAAGCTCGGCTTTGCAAAAATAACAGCGGTTCGGCGGATTCGCCGTGTACTCGGGATTGTCGAACTCCGTGGTCCGCACCACCTCGACCTTGGCCCCGACCCGCTCCGCCAGGGCCAGCGCCTCGGCCAGCGCCGCCCGCGGCAGACTCGGGCTGTCAGCGATCACCCCAAGGGCTTGATCCCCCAACGTCCGCTGCGCCTCGGCCAGCAAGTAGGCGCTATCGACGCCACCGCTGTAAGCGATGACCAGGGGCGCGTGAGCCCGGAGTTGGGCTCGCAGGGCTTCAAGCTTCATGACTTGCGGAAAAAGTGCAGGAGGAACCCGAGCAGCCAGATGACGATCCCCGTCAGCAGCACCCCGGTGAGCCACCCCATGTGGGTGTTCGACAGCAGCACCGGGACCTGGGTATTCGCACGCAGGATCAAAAGGTGCAGCGCAGCGTCAAAGGCGACCATCATGCAGGCGAGCCAGACGCCCCGGGAGAGCAGGTCGTCCAGCGTCTCGGCCTTCCGTTCGGGCGCCAGCCAGTACTCGCGGTTCGGCAGATTGATGAGTTCCCCCTTGGCGATCCGCATGAGCAGGAAGACCCCGACGATAAACAGCGAAAGCCCGATCCCCATCACCAACATACCGGTGACATGCTGCGAGCGAGTCATCCAGCCGTTGGGGATGCCCCCGGCATTGAAATGGGTGGCCACTTTGTCCGGAAACCGGCTGGCCGTGCCCAGCACCAATGCGGCGAGCCCGAGCCAGCTAAGCCCGAGGACGCTGAACGGCAAAGCCAGACGGTGGGATTTCATCGCTCCGAATCTCAACCGGACCCGGCGATCTTACAACAGGACGCGGCGGAAGAGTTCGTCGAGCGGCACCTGGAGGCCGATGTAGAACTCGCCGAACTCCGCGTAATCCGCGCTGACCGGATCGAAACGCATCTCGTACACGATGCCTTTGATATCGGCCGGATCGTGCGCCAGTAGAGTCACGCCCCATTCCCAGTCATCGAGGCCGGTGGAGCCGGTGATCAACTGGAGAATTTTCCCCGCCCACTGGCGGCCGACGCGGGCGTGCCCGCCCATGAGCTTCTTACGCTCTTCAAACGGCAGCGCATACCAGTTCTTCCCGTCGCCGCGGCGCTTATTCATCGGGTAAAAGCACATCACTTCCCACGGCGGCAGCACCGGGTAGAGGCGATCCTTGAGGTACTTCGCCATGCGGGTGCGGAATTCGGTCAGCTTCTGCTCGTGCTCCGGTGAACCCGCGGCGTGGCCTTCCGCGACGAGATCGGCAGCGTACTGCTCCTCGCTGGTGGTGTATTCGCTGCGTTCGGTCAGCGAGAGGTAGCTGTAGGTCGGCGACATCACGTCCGGCCCGAGCGCGGTGCTCAGCTGCTTTTCAAAGGCGTTCGCCTTGTGCAAGTCCGCCGCCAGCAACATGAAGCCGATATCGGCCTTTGGGCTGACCATGGAGAAAATCAGAAGCTGGCAGCCTTCGGTGGCGCGGATTTCCTGCACGAGTTCGCTCAGGCGCGTCTTGGCCTCGATCTGCTCTTCATTGGACAGCAGGGACCAGGTGCCGTGGTCGACGCGGTAGAAAAGGTGCAAGACATGCCAGCCTTCGGCGGGGACAATGGGCGGAAGCGTGGGATCGGACATAAGGGATCGGAAAAGGGTTCCTTTTCGGGTAGGGCACACCGCGGTTCCGCGCAAGCGCCGACCGCGACCTTGGAGCACGCATCGCCAAAGTATGCTCCCCCACAGCGCATCGAATTCCCCGGTAACCATATCGGGACAGGCAAGGCTTGGAAATTCCGCATTGCGAGGCCTCTTTTACCCGCTATTTTCCGGCCCTTTTCAATCATGGCAGACGTAGCTCACAAGTATTCCGAAAACATTACCGGCAAGTATTATGTCGATGACCAGTGCATCGACTGCGATCTCTGCCGCGAAACCGCTCCGGCCAACTTTACCCGCAACGACGACGGCGGGCACAGCTACGTGTACAAACAGCCGGAGACCGACGAAGAAGAGAAGCTCTGCAAGGAAGCCATGGAAGGCTGCCCCGTCGAAGCCATCGGCCCCGACGGCGAGTAATCTCTCCCCACCCCATTTTTCACCCTTTCGCCAAAACCCTCGCTCGCCACGAGCGGGGGTTTTTGCTTTCTTAGCACCATGCCTTCCAAGCTCCGCACCCGCGTCATCGCCGAATGGCGCGGCATGGCGGAGCCCCCACCGGAGCGCGATACTTTCCGCCCGATCAACGACGCGCTGGGCAAGGTCATGTCCGAGCTCGGGCTCGGCGACCGGCTGAAGGAGGACGAAGTGAAACGGGCCTGGCACGAACTGGTCGGTGAGTTCCTGGCGACTCATTCGACCCCGGTGGCGCTGAAAGACGGCATGCTGATCGTCCGGGTGCTCCAGCCAACCCTGCTCTACGAACTGGACCGCGTGTGGAAGCCGCAGCTCCTCCAAAAGCTGAAGGCGAAATTCGGTCAGCGCATGGTGCGCAATGTTCGGTTCCGGATCGGCTGAGGCCCTCCGTCTTTCTTCTCCCGCCTCATGGCCGACCAGATCCATATCGCTGCTCTCGAGCTTTCCGCCCACATCGGCGTCCCCGCCGAGGAACGCGCCACCCCTCAGCGGCTCACCGTCTCCCTCGTCCTGGAACCAACCCGTGGCTTTTCCGGGCTCGATGACGATCTCTCGCGCACCGTCGATTACTTCACCGCCAGCCGCGCGGTCAAAGAACTCGCCGCCGCCCGCCCGCGCCAGCTCGTCGAAACCCTCGCCGAAGAAATCGCCGCGCTGCTGCTGGAGCGGTACCCGCTCTCCTCGGTCGAGGTGGAACTGCGCAAATACATCCTCCCCGATACCGAATACGTCGCCGTGCGCCTGCGCCGGGAAAAAGCTGCGTAGGGTTCCATGGCGGATAGCACCATCAAACACCCGCACGGGCACGAATACCCGGCACCCCCGCCCAATCCTCCGCCCCCGGAAGGCGCCGTCACCCTTTACGATCGCCTCGGCGGACGCCCGGGCATCTCGCGGCTGATCAAATGGTTCTACGCCCGGGTGCGCTTCGAGCCGGATCTGCAGTCGATCTTCGATGCCCACATCAAAAAGTGGGGCCCGCACCTCGCTCTGATCATCGACTACTGGTGCACCCAGGTCGGCGGACCGGATACCTACGGCGGCAGCCTCTCCCGCCACGCGCGGCTGAGCCTCACCCCCGAACACTACGCCATCTGGCTCCGAGTTTGGGAGGAAAACACCCGCCACCTCCTCCAGCCCCGCGAAGCCGAGGAAATGATCACCCTCGCCCGCTCCCTGGCGCAAACGCTACAGGCTCAAAGCAGCGGCTGCCCATTTTCGTCTTAGGGCGCAGCCAAGCTGCAACCCGTTGGTGTACAGCCTTTAGGCTGCGGAAAGGGGGCGGAGTCTTTCTCCGTGCGACGAGCAGGCTGAAGCCTGTACCCCAACAAAACCGCCGTTTATTCCGGCTTCGCGATCACGCGCCGCGCGGGATCGGTCGCGCCCGGCGTCTTGTAAATATTCGGCGGCGCCACATTGATCAGCTCGTAGCCTTTGAGGCCGAACTCGGGGTAAAATCCATTGCTGGCCGGTTCGTAAACCGTCTGGCCGGTAAAGCTGCCGATGAGCTTGTACTCGTAGTTGTTGTCCGAGCCGAGGGTGTTCTGCGCCCGATCCGGGGCGAGTTTTTCCTGCTCGTTCATCATCACCATCTGCGCCGTGCTCCACGGCTGCTGCGGACGGCGCACCCAGCCCCAGAACTTGTAGTCCTGTTTGTAGTAGCGGCGGCCGATGTAATAGTCGCCCGGGGCTTCGCCGGCGATGGCGATGCGGGCCTGTTCGCGCTCCGCGGTCGCCTTGCGATACTCCGTGGTGCCACAACCGGTGGCGAGCAACAGGGGCAACAAAGTCAGCGGAAGAATCGAACGTGAATGCATACGGCGGGCCTTAATTGCCCGTCTCCCCCCGCTTGAAAAGCCTATTTCCCACCGGCGATTTGTTCCTGCACCCGGGCGAGCAGGGCCGGCTGACGTTGTAATTGCACGGTCAGCGCCTCGATGGCCCGCAAGGTCGGCGGGCTGATGTGGTGCTCCATGCCCTCCACATCGCGATAGATGATCTCTTCATCGAGCCCGAAAAGCCGCAGGAAATCGGACAGCAATTGATGCCGCCGGGTGATATTCCGCGCCAGCGCCTCCCCCGAAGCCGTCAGCACGAGGCCCCGGTATTTCTCGTATTTCAGCAGCCCCTCGGCATCGAGCCGCTGCACCATATTCGTCACGCTGGCCTGCGAAATTTTCAGGCTCTGCGCGATGTCCACCACGCGCGCATATCCCTTGGTATTGATGAGTTCCAGAATGCGCTCGAGGTAGTCCTCGACCGCAGCGGAGGAGTGGCGCTCGGGTGATTTGGCAGACATGCCGGAGCAATAGAGGCAGACCCGCGGAGCGGCAAGCACCGGTCTTCACAGAATCTTCACTCCTGCAGGCAAATTTAGCCTCACCTAAATTTGTTGTTGCTGCTTGTGATTCTTTGCCGAATACTCCGAGTCATGAGCCCTCGTCTTGCCGCCCTTCTGCCCACCGCCGTTTTTCTCGCCCACATCGCCCTGGCGGGTCCGCCCCAGAAAACCACGGCCCCGGTCGACAAGAGCCAGTACCATCTTTTCAACCCCGTGCCCGCCGAGGCCATGCGCGAGTTGACCCCCGATCGCCCCGACAAGACGGAGAGCCCCTTCACCGTGGATGCCGGCCACGTGCAGGTGGAGATGGACCTCGCGAATTTCTCCTACGATCGCCACAACCCCGAGCGGACCGACACACGCGTGGAGAGCTGGAGCTTCGGCACGATGAACATCAAGCTCGGCCTCCTCAATCACTGGGATCTCGAATTGGTGGTGTCGCCCTACAATTCGGTGCGCACCGCGGAACGGCCGAATGGTCCGATCACGCGGAATCAAGGTTTCGGCGATTTCACCATCCGCACGAAGGTGAACTTCTGGGGCGATGAAGGCGACTCCACCACGGCCTTCGGCGTGATCGGTTTCGTCAAGCTGCCGACCGCGCAGGACGACCTCGGCAATGACGCGGTCGAAGGCGGCATCATCCTGCCGCTCTCGATCTCGCTGCCGGGCGGTTGGGGCATCGGTGTGATGACCGAAGTCGATCTCAACGAAGACGGCGACGGCCACGGCACCCACGCCGAGTGGACGAATTCGATCAGCATCAGCAAGGACCTCACCGAAAAGCTGGGCTGCTACGTGGAATTCTTCAGCACCGTGACCAGCGAACGCCACGCCCCGTGGGTCGGCACGGCAGATGTCGGCGTGACCTATGCCGTCACCGACAACCTCTCGATCGATACCGGCGTCAATTTCGGCCTCACCCGTTCCGCCGACGACGTGAATCCCTTCGTCGGGCTGACGGTGCGCTTCTAATCCCTCGCTCTTCCCGCCATGCTTCGCCTCGCTTTCCTCTGCCTGCTCGCCCTGATCACGCCGTCTTTCGCGGCCAAAAAGCGCGTGGTCACCACCTTCACGATCATCGCCGACATGGCGCAGAATGTCGCCGGCGACGCCGCGACCGTGGAATCGATCACCAAGCCGGGTGCGGAAATTCACGGCTACGAACCCACCCCGCAGGATATCGTGAAGGCGCAGCGCGCCGATCTCGTGCTCTGGAACGGACTGAACCTCGAACGCTGGTTCGAGAAGTTTTTCTCCCGCGTCCGCAATGTGCCGAGCGCCGTGCTCACCGAAGGCATCGCACCCATCGGCATCGAGGAAGGCCCCTACACCGGCAAGCCCAACCCGCATTCCTGGATGTCACTGGCCAACGCCCGGATCTACGTGGAGAACATCCGCAAGGCGCTGGAGAAGGTCGATCCGGCCAATGCCGCGACGTACCAGGCGAATGCCACGGCGTACCTCGCGAAGTTCCAGGCCATCGAAGACCGTGTGCGCACCGATCTGGGCCATATCCCGGAAGGCCAGCGCTGGCTGGTCACGAGCGAAGGCGCCTTCCCCTATCTCGCCCGCAATTTCGGCATGAAGGAACTCTTCCTTTGGGCCGTGAATGCCGACCAGCAGGGCACCCCGCAGCAGGTGCAAAAGGTCATCGATGGCGTACGCGCCAATCACATCCCGGTCGTCTTCAGCGAGAGCACCGTGAGCGACAAACCCGCCCGGCAGGTCGCCAAGGAAACCGGCGCGCGCTATGGTGGGGTGCTTTATGTCGACTCTTTGACCGACGCGAGCGGGCCTGCCCCGACGTATCTGCGTCTGCTCGAGCATAATGCCGAGACCATTGTGAAAGGATTCGCCAATCCATGAAAGATGCCTCCGCGCAGCTCGCGGCTGAAAATGCCCCCGCGCTCGCGATCGATGTCCGCAACATCACGGTCACCTACCCGAACGGCAACGTCGCCCTGCGCGATGCCAGCCTGCATCTCGAAGCCGGCACCATCTGCGCGCTGGTCGGCGTGAATGGCAGCGGTAAATCGACCCTCTTCAAATCGATCATGGGTTTTGTGAAACCCACGCGGGGCGCGGTGGAAATCGGCGGCCGCCCCGTCCGCGAAGCCCAGCGGCAAAACCTCGTCGCCTACGTGCCACAGAGCGAGGAGGTCGACTGGACCTTTCCGGTCAGTGTCTGGGATGTGGTGATGATGGGCCGCTACGGCTACATGAATTTCCTGCGCATCGCGCGCGCCGAAGACCGCCACGTGGCCGAGGAAAGCCTCGCCCGCGTGAACATGCTCGAGTTTCGCGACCGGCAGATCGGCGAACTCAGCGGCGGCCAGAAAAAGCGAGTCTTCCTCGCGCGAGCATTGGCGCAAAAAGCTCGGGTCATCCTGCTCGACGAACCGTTCACTGGCGTCGACGTGAAGACCGAAGAAGCCATCGTGGAGCTGCTCCGCGCGCTGCGGCGCGAAGGGCATCTCATGCTCGTCTCGACACACAATCTCGGTTCGGTGCCGGAATTCTGCGACCAGGTCGCGCTGGTCAATCGCACCGTGCTCGCCGCCGGACCCACGGCGGAAGTTTTCACCGAGGACAATCTCTCCGCGGCGTTTGGCGGGGTGCTGCGGCATTTCCGTTTCGACGAATCGACGATCCAAAAGCACGACGGTCGCGCGATCACCGTACTTACCGACGACGAACGCCCGCTGGTTTTCGGCAAGGGCGGTCATCTTGAATACAGCCAGCGCTCCCGGCACGAAAAGGTCGTGAAGGAACGCGCCGAGGAGCCCGACGACGAATGATCGACGCGCTGTTGGTCCCGCTGCACTACGAATACATGGTCAAAGCCATCCTGGTGAGTGGCTTGATCGGTGGGGTGTGCGCGTTTCTTTCTTGTTTCGTGACGCTGAAGGGCTGGTCGCTCATGGGCGACGCCCTCTCCCACTCGGTCGTTCCCGGCGTGGCCGTGGCCTACATCGTCGGGTTGCCTTTTGCCGCGGGCGCCTTCGCCACCGGCCTCGTCGCAGCCCTCGGCATGGGGCTCATCAAGACCAAGACGGCGCTCCGCGAAGACGCCGTCATCGGGGTCGTCTTCACTTCGTTTTTTGCCCTCGGGCTGCTGCTCATCTCGCTTTTTCCCAGCAGTGTCGATCTGCGCACGATCATCTTCGGCAACATCCTCGGCATCGCCGATCCGGATATCTGGCAGATCGTCATCATCTCCGCCGTCACCCTCGGAGTCCTCGGCCTGAAATGGCGCGATCTGCTGCTCTTTTGTTTCGATCCGAACCAGGCCCGCGCGCTCGGGCTGAATGTACGGCTCCTCCATTTCCTCCTCCTCACCCTGCTCTCAGCCACCGCGGTTGCCGCGCTGCAAACCGTCGGCGCCTGCCTCGTCGTCGCCATGCTGGTCACGCCCGGCGCGACGGCTTACCTGCTCACCGATCGCTTCAGCACCATGCTGAAACTGGCCGCCTCCATGGGCGTGGGCACTTCGCTGATCGGCGCCTATGTGAGCTACTTTTTCGATGGCTCGACCGGCGGCTGCATCGTGACGCTGCAAAGCCTTCTCTTCGTCCTCGCGCTGGTCTTCGCCCCCAAACACGGCTTGCTCGCCGCCCGCGCCCTGCGCCGTTCCCTGTCATGATCGAGAAGCTGCTGGAACCCTTTCAGTTTCCCTTCATGCAGGATGCCATGCTGGCCGGCGCCGTCGTCGCAGCGGTCTGCGCGGTGCTCTCCTGCTATCTCGTGCTGAAAGGCTGGTCGCTTATGGGCGACGCTATTTCCCACGCCGTGCTGCCCGGTATCGTGATCGCCTACGCGCTCGGGGCCCCGCTCGCCCTCGGCGCGTTTTTCTCCGGGCTGTTTTGCGCGGTGTCGACCGGCTTCATCAAAGCGAATTCCCGCATCAAAGAGGACACCGTCATGGGTGTGGTCTTTACCGGACTGTTTGCCTTCGGGCTCGTGCTTTTCACCAAGGTGAAAAGTGACCTCCACCTCGATCACATCCTCTTCGGCAACATCCTCGGCATCGAGCCGCGCGACTTGAAAGAGATGCTCTGGATCGGCGGCGGCACGCTCGCCATCGTCCTCGCGCTGCGCAAAGATTTGCTGCTTTTCTGCTTCGACCCCAGCCACGCCCGCACCATCGGCCTGCGTACGAATTTCCTCTATTACCTGCTGCTGAGCCTCCTCGCCGCGACCATCGTCGCTTCACTCAAAGCCGTCGGCATCATCCTGGTCATTGCCATGCTCGTGACCCCAGGGTGCGTGGGTTTCCTCTTCGCCGACCGCTTTGGGCCGATGCTGGCCATTGCCTCCGTAGGCGCTGTTTTTTCCGCAGTCGCGGGCGTCTACGTCAGCTTCTTCATCAACGGCTCGACCGCCGCCTGCATCGTCCTGGTGCAGACCCTCCTCTTCATCGTCGCCCTCCTCTTCGCTCCCAAGCGCGGCCTGCTCACGCGGCGCACCGTCCCGCTCGCCACCCAAGGCAGTTAGTAGCGAGGCTACATTTTGATCGCGACCCGGCAACGCGATGGGTGGAACGGGCCGCTGGCCCGTTGTTTCCGGCGGCTCGCCGGAAACGTCTCACTGCGCACAGCGCAGCCGCCCCGAAAGCAGCACCCAGATCAGGCGGGAGCTTCGCTCCGGAAGGCTGCCGCTGAAGCGGCAGAAATGGCCCGGGCCGGCCACCTCGGCCAACAGGCCAGCGGCCTGTTCCACCCATCCAAGCACCCAAATCGAGCCACAAAAAACCGGCGCCGCCCATGAAGAGCGGAGCCGGTGGATGATTTTTTGTGCTGGGTCAGACCAGCGAAGGGAGAGCGACTAGCTCTGCGCTTCGGCCGCCGGGGGCTGGATCGGCGTCGGGGCCTGCGGCTGAGCCGGGGCGGTCTGGATGACCTGGAAGTTCTGCACCGCCTGGCCGAGAAGCTGCCACAGGCGAACGACTGCGGCGGGCGTCATGGCGATACGGGTGTGAATGGGAAGCACGCTAACTCCGGCAGCCGGGTCGATGACGAGGCCGCTCGAGAAATCGAGGTAAAGTTCTTCCTGACCATTGTTCAGAAGAACATGGTTCGCGTATTTCGCGGACATGTCTTCGTAGCGAATCTGGAGGGCCAGAGTTTGCTGGGCGGGAGCTTGAGCTGGGGCGGGGTTTTCGGTAGACATTGGGGCGCGAGAGGTAGCACCCGCATAACAGGATGCAACGAGTTCTTGGAAAAATTCGTCGAACTTATTCGGAGGGCAGCCATCCAGAAAAATACGTAATTTTCCGACAGCAAGCTGGCACCCAATTGGCTGCCCTTTTGCCCCTTTTCGGAAGCCCCTGCCCCGCAGCGTTTTGATCTCAGGCTTCGCCGGTCGCGACGTCGGCGATGGCCTGGCGCTGACGCTTATCGAGCACCATCGGCTGGAGATTGTCGTCGAGCAGCGTGTCGACCACCGAGCGCGCAGCGTGCGGACGGCCGAGGGCGCGGGCGCGTTCGCCCATCCGGGCCAGGCGTGCGGGATCCGCCAGCAGGCGGTCGATTTTCCAAGCGAGCGTGGCGAGGTCGTTCGCTTTGATCGCGCAGCCTTCTTCGAGCAGGTGATCGGAGTTGCGCTCCTCCTGCCCGGGAATCGGCGATACGACACACATGGGAATGCCGCAGGCCAGTGCTTCGCTGGTGGTGAGACCGCCGGGTTTGCCGATGAAAAGATCGCTCATCTGCATGAGCTCGTGCATTTTGTCGGTGTAGCCGATGATGCGGAAACGCGGGTTTCGCGCCCCGACAATTCCGGTTACGCCGTCGCGCAGCTCTTCGCTTTTGCCACAGATCACCACGGTCTGCGTGTCGTGATGCAGCTCCATCAGCCGCTTCACCACGATCTCGGTGGGGCCGACGCCGAGGGCACCCGCCGAAAGCAGCAGCGTCGGTTTATCCGGCTTCAGGCCGTGCTGCTGGCGCAGCTCGAGACGATCGCGCGCGACGGAAAAGATCGGGTCGATGGGAATACCGGTCGCACTCACCCGCTCCGACGGCAGGCCGAGCGCTTCGAGGTAGACCTTCGTTTCATCGATGGCCACGAAGTAGCGGTGAAAGATGCGCGAGAGCCACATGGCGTGGCAATCGAGGTCCGTCACGACGATCGAGTGGTTCGTATCGAGGTCGCCGCGATCGATCAGGTGCGAGATGATACCCGCCGGCAGAAAGTGGGTGCAGACGGTGATTTGCGGATCGAAGTCTTTGATGAACTTGACCAGCGGCTGCAGATTCAGCCGGTCGAATTGCACCCGCGCCGCCTCGCCTTTCCATGGCTCGTCGGTCGTGCGGTAAACCCAGCCGAGCACCGTGGGCGCTTCTTTGACGAGCTGGATGTAGAGCTTCGAGTAGAAGTCGCGGAAGAGCTTGTTCGTGTACTTCAGTGCGTCCTCGTGAATCACCTCGCTGGTGCGTTCGTCGGCCTGGAAGGCTTTCTCGAGCGCCTGGCCGCAACGCACATGGCCGGTCCCCGCACTGGTGGAAATGATGAGTACGCGCTTTTTCGTCATGATCCGTAGTGGGTAGAATTGTGCAGGAATCCGCCGAGGTCGAGCGCCAACGGACAACAGCGATTGCCATTTGGCCCGGCGTCCGGGCAGTATGCGCCGCGCGCTTTGCCCGCCCATGGCAGCCACGTTTGCGACCCAGCAGGATTATTTTGTCTACAGCCTTGCCGCTCTGATTTTTTTCGGGGCGCTTGCCGTCGTTCTGCCCCGCCTGCGCCGGGGCGCCCGGCTGCCGGGCGCCACCTGGCTGATCCTGCCGCTCGTGCTCGCGGCGAGTTGGTGGCCGGTGGAAAAAGCCGGCCGCGATGAGCGCCACCAAATCGAGACCCTGCTCGGCGCGATGGCTCCGTCTTACGCCGCTGAACTGGCCCGCGCCGGCCACGCGCAGCTCACCCCGGAAACGCCGCCCAACGATCCCACCCGCAAAAAGATCGAAGCCCTGATCGAGGGCTGGCTGCGGGCCAATCCCATCGCCGCCGATCTCTACACCGTGCGCCGCCTGCCCGATGGACGCCGCATCTTCCTCGTCGACACCGACACCGACTACAATCGCGACGGCCAGATCGACGAACGCGAAAAAGGCGCACCCGCCGGCGAAGCCTACACCGAGGACGACGCCGGGCTGGACCGGGCATTTGCCGGCACGGCGAATTTCAACCCGGAGATTGTCACGGATCGCTGGGGTTCCTGGGTCGGTTCGTGGACGCCGATCTACGACGGCGACCGGGTCGATGCGGTGCTCGGCATCGACTACCACGCGGCCGAGTGGCTGAACGCCATCCGCAAAGCCCGGGCGGAAAGGCTGCACCAGCTCGCGCTCGTGCTCATGATCGTCGCCGCTTCGATGACCGCGATCGGCATCCTGCAAGCCAGCGTGGCGGAACGGCGCACCGCGGAAGAGCGGCATGCCAAAGCCAAGCAACGCCTCCACCTGACCCTCGACCAGATTCCCGTCGCCTTTATCGAAATGGAGCCGGGCGGCATCATCACCGCGTGGAATCCAGCGGCCGAAGCCATCTTTGGCTACCCGTCAACGGAGGTGATCGGACGGATGCACATCGCCCAGATCGTTGCGCCGCAGGATCGCGCCAAGGTGGATGAACTGCTCCAAACGTTGCTTGAGCAGCCGAAGCCCCGGCACCACGTGAATGAGAATATCACCCGCACCGGCGAGGTCATCCGCTGCGAATGGTTCAATGGCCAGGTTGTCGGCCCCGACGGGAAAATTCTCTCCCTCGTTTGCCTCGCGCAGGATGTGAGCGAACGCCACAGCCTCGAGGAGCAGGTGCGGCAGTCGCAGCGCATGACCGCCATCGGCCAGCTCGCCGCAGGCATCGCGCACGATTTTAACAACCTGCTCACCGTCATCCAGGGCCACGCGGATTTGCTGCTCGATTCGCCCGATCTTTCCGCCACCACGCGCGAGGATATCCAGCGCATCTCGCAAGCGGGTGACCGCGCCGCGCATCTCACCCGGCAATTGCTGACTTTCAGCCGCAAACAAGCCCTCTTCGCGCGGCCGCTCGATCTCAGCGAAACCGTGCACGAAGCGGTGCAACTCATCGAACGCACCCTCGGCGCGGGAATCCGCATCGAGGTTCAATTCGGCGAAGGCCTTCCCCAGATCCTCGCCGATGCCACGATGATCGAGCAGGCGGTCACCAATCTCGCGCTCAATGCGCGCGACGCCATGCCCGGCGGGGGCGCCCTGCGCATCACGACCGACGTGACGGAAATCGATCTCACCTCCGCGCGTAGCAACCCCGAGCGCCGCGGCGGTCACTTCGCCCGGGTGACGGTGGCCGACACCGGTACCGGCATCCCGCCCGCGATTTTGCCCCGCATTTTCGAGCCGTTCTTTACGACCAAAGGAGTGGGCCAGGGCACCGGGCTCGGCCTTTCCGCCGTGCATGGAATCGTGAAGCAACACGGCGGCTGGGTGGAGGTGCAATCCACCGTCGGCCAGGGCACCCGCTTCGAACTCTATTTCCCGCCGACGCACGAAGTAGCCACCGATACCCCGCGCACCCGCCAGGCCAAAAGCGCAGCGCTCAGCGGCGAACCGACCGTGCTGCTCGCCGAGGACGAACCCACCGTGCGCCACATCGCCCGCGCGACGCTGGAGCGCGCCGGCTATCGAGTGCTCGAAGCCGAAGACGGCCCGGCGGCAGAACAACTCTGGGCCCGGCACAAACGCGAAATCACCGGCCTGCTCACCGACCTTGTCATGCCCAATGGTATCTCCGGACGCGAACTCGCCGAGCGGCTGCGCGCCGAACGGCCTTCCCTGCCGATTGTTTACTTCAGCGGCTACACCGCGGAAACCACGCTCCCCAATTTTCACGAAACCCCGCACAACGCGTTTCTACAAAAACCCTTCCTGCCGGAACAACTCGTGGCCGTGGCCACCCGCCTTTTCGGGACCCGGGCGCGGATTCAAGCCGCTTTGTCCAATGGCCAAAAAGAAGCCTGAGTTTGTCGAGCACCTGCTCGACCTGCTCGCGCCCTTGGGCGAAATCAGTGCCCGGTCCATGTTCGGCGGTTGGGGTTTCTATCGCGAGGGCCGCATGTTTGCCCTCGTCGCCTTCGACACGTTTTTCATCAAGGCCGACACCGAAAATCGCGCGGCTTTCACCGATCGCGGTCTCACGCCGTTTCGTTACGAAATGCGACCGGGGAAATGGAACGAAATGTCCTACTACCAGCCACCGCCCGAAGCGCTGGAATCCCCCGCCGAACTCTGCCGCTGGGCTCGCTTTGGCTTGGAGGCGGCCCAGCGCGCTGCCCGTTAGGCGAGGTCATTGCAAAATCTACGGACTTGACCTGACTCTCTCGTTTGGTACCCGGGGGGCCGCTTCGATGAAGACCCCCTTCCTCTTATTTGGCCGCGCGGCGGTGGTCGTATTTTTCCTCTGCTTGATGGCGCTTCGGCCCGAAGCCCAGGCCCAAGCCCCTTCGAATCAGGCGCCAACGATCTCACTCGGCGCAGCGATCACAGTTGTTTATCCGAATCCCGCTCATCTCGAAGCCACCGTCAGCGACGATGGGCTGCCGGGGCCGGTGCTGACGGTCTCCTGGTTCGGCAGCTACGCGATCGGCTTTGAGCACGGAACCTCGACCAGCACTTCCAACCGAGCCTATTTTTCCGGACCAGGGACCTATACGATCTCGGCAACGGTCAGCGATGGATCCTTTTCGACGACTAATTCGGTGGTGGTCACGGTGCTGCCCATCAGTTCCTCCACGGATTCCCGCTTCACGGTCACGACCGATGCAGGTTATCGCTCCGCCGCCGGGGAAACCACCACATTTACTCCCGCTGATGGTGAATTTACGGTTACGAATACCCCCTCGGTCTACCTCGACTTTACCCTCGCGATGGGGAACTCCGTTTGGCGGGTGCAGATGGCAACGCCAGCAGGCGCACCGCTCCATCCTCAGGTCGCCGGAGAAGTAGTCGCGGGACCGCGGCGATATGGCCGGCCCTCCCTTTTCCTGCAGAGTCCGGATGAATATTCCTACGACGGACAGGAAGCGCGTTTCGAAATCAAAAAGATCACCCACGGGCTCAATAGCAGGGTCATCTCACTTTGGGCGACGTTCGAACTGAATCAGGTCGGGCATTCCGAAAAGCTCCGGGGAGAGATCCGCTACAATGCCGACTCCCAGGAACCGTCGGCCAATCAGCCGCCCATGGTCTCCGTCTTGGCGGACCGCCGTTATCCCATCGACTCTCCCATTTTCCTCGGTGGCTTTGCCGACGACGACGGGCTACCGGGCACCAGCAGCCTGACGACCCAATGGATAGCGTCGTCCGGGCCCGGTGTCGCCACCTTCGCCGATGCCAATTCTCCCCAAACCACCGTCAGCTTTTCCAAGCCCGGGCAATACACCCTCACGCTTTCCGCAAGCGACGGCGTCAGTACGACTCGATTCACGATCAACCCCACCCTTTACGACCCCAAGGACGCGACCACCCTCACCATCACCAGCGAGCCGGGCTCGATGATCGGATCTGGAAATGCGCAGACCGTGGTCATGGATCAAACGCAGGGCGATTTTCGGGTCACTTCCTCGGGCAGCACCATTTCCTTCGAATATCGCAGCCTCGAGTTTCAGGGCCCTTACCATCTGTTTACCTTCACCGGGCCTTTCCGCAGTCCCTTGAGAGTCGGCCGGTATGAAGGGGCCGTCAGACAGTCGGAAGGGGTTCTCTATCTCGCGCCCAGTTATTCGATGCTCTCAACCGGGCTATACGGCTCCGTGGGCGCCGTCAGCTTCGAGATCAAAAAAATCAGCTACGGAGCGAATGGGGAAATGAACTCCCTTTGGATGACCGTCGAACTGCGGACCTCGGCGGCTGCTATCGCCGCCTGCCGGATGGAATTCAAATACCGGGTCGATTCCGATGCCCCATCGGTCAACCGCTCCCCTGGAGTCTTTCTCCCCCCTCTCCCCCGAGGCCGAACCGGCGAGCCACTCGCGCTCCATGCCCTGGCCGCGGATGATGATCTGCCCAGCCCCGCCCATCTGACGACGACCTGGAGCATGGTTTCCGGACCCGCCGCCGTGACTTTCGCCGATGCCAGCCAACTGGATACGACCGCCACCTTTTCCGCGGGCGGCAACTATACTCTGGCCCTCACCGCCGACGACGGCACGCTGCGAATTTCCCGGCAAACCAGCGTCACCGTCTACGCTGCCGACGAACAATATTTCCTGCACCTCCACAGCGAGCCCGGGGACTCCCTTGGCAAAGGCATCGACCGGATTCTTCATCGAGCCAATTCCACCGTGACCACGACGGGCAAGGTCACTTTCCCCTTTGCTGAAGCCGGCGTCACCTTCGGGGACATCGACGGAACCGGGAGCTACTGGAAAGTACTGGTTCGTTTCTACGCCTCCGGCTCGCCTTCCTCCCTCACCAACTTCTTCGCGCCGGAAGCCGGAGTGGGTGTGAACAACTACGGCGGGTATCGAGTCACCGTCACGGATGGCACCGACATCGGAACCAGCGACTCCGGTGGCTCGTTCGTCATCAGGGAACTCAAGCTGACCTCCACCCGGGAGATCAGCTCACTTTGGCTGACCTTTACCCAACTCCGCCCGGGGGACACCGGCCCTCTGACCGGGGAGGTGCGGTACAACGCCCACATCGATTCCGTGAGTCTCAACCTGCCTCCTTTTGTAGACGCCGGTAGCGATCAGACGGTGGATATGCTGGTACAACCCACCCTCTCCGGGCGTAGCGTGGACGACACGGCCCTGGGCGACCAATTGCAGCTCGCCTGGTCCAAGGTCAGCGGCCCGGGCGAAGTCCACTTCACCCACCCGAATAGCCGTGCAACGACGGCCGAACTCTCCGCGCCCGGAACTTACGTCCTCCGTCTCTCCGCGAACGACGGCACCCAGGTGGCCAGCGATGATGTGCAAATCACCAAAGTCGCGGAGGAGACGTCTTTGCGCATTCGCAAGGACGTCAACGGAGTCGTCACCGAAACCTTCTACACCCTCGCCGATGGCTCAGCCGCCGCGTGGGCGGCTCCTTCGGATCGCTATCTCCGAATTCGCTTCCTCACCAATCAATACAACCCACCTTCGTGGGATAGCTCTTTTGCCATGCCGCTCGACCGCGACCGAGTGCCCGGGCCGGCCCGGATCCATTCCGGAGCTCTCACGCGAACGCACGGTGCCGTCTCCTTTTGGGAATACGAATTCTTCAGCTACGATTTTTTGCCCAACGACGCCTCCACCTTCGAAATCAAAAGCCTGGAGGTGGACGGCAATTTCAAAGTGACCCAATGCCGGGTCATTTTCACGCTCCGCAGTGGCGATACGATCGTCACCGGGGATTTTCGCTACCACTGGAAATTCCGCTCGGCCCCGGAGATTTCTTTCCCGTCGGAGAATCTCTACACCTACGGCCTCGACGGAACGGTGAAAGCCGAAATCCAAACCGATGGCCCACCCGGCGATTCACTCTCCGTGCAGTGGAGCGCGCCGGATGGAGACAATATCCAGTTCGACTCTCCCGGCAGTGCCACCACCGAGGTCCACTTTCCCGGCCCAGGGCTCTTCCGAATCCGAGTGACCGCCAGCGACGGACAACAGCTGGCGGCTAACGAAATGTTCGCCCACGTGACTCCCGCAGGCGAGGCCTGGAGCGGCCTGGTGACGATTCCCGGGCACGATGGCCGGGCCTACCTCACGCTGACGGATACAGCGACCGGGAACTTCACCGGCATGCTGCGCCTGGGCACCCAACGCATCCCGTTTTCTGGAACTTTCGACGCATCCGGAGTGGCCCGGGTCACTTTCTCGGATGGAGAGCGAAACCAGCAGATCACCTTCGCTCCCGGGAACTCCGGATTACTCTACGCGACCCTGCGAGCCGACGGCCAGCTCGTCTCTATCCCACTCGTTTTTCATCACAAAGCCGCTCCTGATATGATTCCGAGCGATCGGGTCGGGAACTACGCGCTCAGCATTTTCCGCTATGAAAATGAAACCGCACCTCCGTTCGGTTATGGCTGGGGCCGGATCACGCTGCGCAGTAGTGGCAAGGTGTCCGCCGTGGTCGCCCTGCCCGACGGGACCCGGGCCAGTGGTTCAGTCCCAGTCGACGTCCTGGGCACCTTTGCCCTTTTGCTGACTCCCTCGGGCACCCGCGATTGGTTCTCACTCGAAGGTGCCTTTGCCACGATCGATTCATCCTGGGATGGACGGGCTCACTGGATGCGGCGTGCCCGGTCGGGGAAACCGGCTCTCGATGTGGAGCTCGCCCCCCTGGCCACGAAAACGATCACCCTCTCGAGCCGCAGAAATCCTCTGACCGGCGAGTCCTCCTCGGTCCCGGCGGGGCTCCTCATCCGGATCAACGGAATCCCGGATGTCATTGTCCCCCTCCGCGTCGGCCGCGGTGGTCGAACCACCGTCGGGAGTGGTTATGCAGCGAATTGCACCTTCGGCTCCACGGGAACTTTCTCCGGCGTGGTGGTTCACCCGAAGACTCGTCAGTTGATCCGCTATTCCGGCATCCTGATGCCGAGCCTGAACGCCGGCGTCGGCTTTGCCCTCTACGGGAAAAAATCCGGCCAGGCCGTGATTGGCTGGGAGTAGACGCCCTCGCTCGAAATCGTCAACCACCGCAGCCATCGGACCAAGGTACGTCCTGGAGTGGTTAGGCCACACCGCCGGGGCGAAGGGCCCGGAAATTTCCGTCAGCAGGGCGCGACCGCCATTTCTTCGAAAGAACCACAGCAAGGCATCGTCAGCGAGGGGCGAGCAATGCGCGGGCGCGGCTTTGGCAGAGGTGAAACGCGAGGCCGAGGCCCGCGCCAAAACCGAGGCCATAACAAACGCCCCAAGACAGCATCGCCGCGAGACGATTCTGGCGAATCAAAGCCCCCTCCACCACTCCGCCGGCGAAGTATCCCAGCGCATTCAGCACAAATAGCGCAAAGAGGATTTTCACGAAGGAAGCCCAGGCGTCGAAGGCCGCAGCGAAGATCGCGGCCATCACCAGCGCCCCGGCGAACAACCCCACGAAACTTCCCGGGTGCCCCCGCAGCACCATCCACCCCACGATCCACGCGATGGAATAGGCCGTAAAAGCGAGGCCGAAGAGCACGTAAAAGCGGACCAGCGAGCCTGGCCCCAAAATCAGCCGGTGCATGAACGGCCCGCTGAGGAAAATGAAGACCAGCGCACAGAGGGTGTAGAGCCCGGCTTCACCGATATTTCGATAGAACCACTTTCCGAACACTGCCCACGGCACGAAGCCGGCGACGCTGACGATGGTGAAACCAATCAGGCCCCGGATGACAGACGCCGCAGCCGACGGAACAGGTGCATCGGCCGAGCGAACACGTTGGGCGATGCTTTCAGGATCGAGTTGAAACCAGCTCATGGCTTGGGGGAGTTGGAGGCGGCAAACGGTTCGAATTTGATGAACCCAGCGACCACCCCCGCGCAGAGATCAGCGCAGGGCTCACGAAGGCTACGGTTTAGCGGCGGCTTCGGGCACATAATAGGCGCCCATGTAATCGAGGATTTTCGCGCGCAGCTCCTCGCCATCGACCGCGCCGCTGTGGCGCCAGATGATCTCGCCGTTCGTGCCGACGAGGATGGTGTGCGGAATGCCGCCTTTCCACTCGGTATCGAGCGCCTTCATCAGGTCATCGGGGCTCGCGCCGTTGTAGACATAACTGTTCGTCGTCCGGCCCTCCTCCTTCAGCGATTTTTTCAGACGATCGGAAAGACCGGCGCCGCGTTTTTCGAGGAAGGCTTTCACCTGCGCGGTGTCCTTCGGTTCATCGGCGCTGATGCTGATGAATTCAAAATCGCGCAGCCCAAATTTCCGCGCCGTGGTCACGAGTTCGGGAAACTCCGCCACACACGGCCCGCACCACGTGGCCCAGACATTGATCATGCGCACTTTCTTCGTGCCGTTTTTGCGCAGCTTTTCCACCCCGGCAACATCGATCGGCTCCACATCCACCGGCGTCGCATCCCACTTCGTCATCTTCTCCGCAGCCAGGCTCTTTTTGCTCAGCCATTTCGTGGAACAGCCGTGCGGCTTGGTGATCGCCTCCGGCACCGGTTGCCCGGCGAAGATCGCGTCGACCGCATTGCGCGCGGCGGGCTTTTTCACCGTGGCCGGATCTTCATAGCGCGACTCGTCGAGATAGCCCTTGTATTGCAGCTTCCGCTGGGCATCGAAGATGAAGAGGTGCGGCGTCGCCAGACACCCGTACGCCTTGGCCACCGCCTGCGTTTCGCCGTCGTAGAGATACGGGAAATCGAAGCCCCGCTCCTTCGCATACTTCTGCATGTCCTCGAAGCCGTCGTTGTACTTCGAGTAGCCGAGTTCATCGAGGCTCAGGCCATCCGGGTTGTTCGGATTGATCGCGACCAGCACGAGGCCTTTGTCCTTCGTCTCCGCGTAGAGCTTTTTCAGCCGCGCCTCGGCCGCATGCGAATCCGGGCAGTGATTCGAAATGAACGCGACCATGAAAATCTTCGCGTCCTTGTACTCCGCGAGGTGATGCGTCTTGCCGTCGATCCCCGGCAGCGAGAAATCCGGTGCCGGATCGCCGATCTGCAAATCGCGGACATCTTTTTCCTCGGCCACCGCAGTCAGCGCAGCCGCAGCCATTCCAAAAAGGGCGAGAGAAACAGGGAGGAGTTTCATGAGAAGAGCAACAAGGTAGAGGGTGGCCAACGCCCCGCCAACCGGCGAAACCGGCAGGTGAACGCAGCCCCCTTCGTTGCTCAATCCACACGAAAGCAAAAGCCAATGATAATATGCGCCGTATCGCATATTTAATGCCAAGAGAATCCGTTGCGCCCTCGCCCGACCAATCCTTTTAACTCTCCCCCGTGACCATCAAGCGCCTCACCCAGCAATTCCTCTCCGAGCGCCCTCACTCCACAGGAGAGACGGTGCAATTTATTGGCTCCTCCCACCGGGGATCATCATTTCGCTCGGCCCTGAGCCGGTCCGTGAAACCGAACGATCGGGGGCTCGGATTCGCCACATGAAAAGCCTCCGCATTCTTTTGGGTTTCCTCTTCGGCCTGCTGATCATCGGAGCGGTGGCCGCCGCTTACTTTCGTGGTCTTTGGATTCCAAACTATCCGGCCGAGAAAAATTTCCCGATCCGGGGGATCGATGTTTCCCGCCATCAAGGCACCATCGCGTGGTCCAACGTGCCGCGAGCACAGGTTCATTTTGTGTATATCAAGGCCACCGAGGGAGGCGACTACCGCGACGCCCTCTTTCCAGAAAATTGGCAGGCTTGCCGAGCCGCAGGACTGCCCCGAGGCGCCTACCATTTCTTCACTTTAAAGACGCCCGGTCAGCAGCAGGCGGCAAATTTCATCGCGGCGGTTCCGAAAGAGCCGGACTCGTTACCGCCCGCCATCGACTTGGAATTTTGGGGCAATTCGTCCGTTCGCCCCGCCGTCCCGGATTTCCAGCGGGAACTCCATCAATTCATTTCCATCATCCGGGCCCACTACGGACGCGAGCCCGTTCTCTACACTGCGGACGATTTCAAGGATTCCTATCTTCGCGATTTTCCGATTCCCAGGCTGTGGATTCGTTCCGTCGTTACCAAGCCACGTCTCCCCAAGGGCCAGGATTGGTTATTTTGGCAGTTTTCCGAGCATGCATCCATCCCGGGAATCCAGGGCCTCGTTGATCAAAATGTCTTCAAGGGGGACGAAACCGTTTTTCGGGCGCTCCTCAGCGAAGGCAATTAGCCGGGTACCGATAGCGAGGTTCGCCTGCTCCGTTCGACATTTGTGCTACGGATGCAGACCTCCCTTCCCATGCAGCTCAAACCAGCGCCACTCTACCTGCTCGCTCTGTTCATCCTTGGGGCGGCATCTTCCGTTCTCCAAGCCATCGAGCCGGCCCCGCCGAAAATCGCGATCCAGCCTCTCGGCAAGGTGAAGCCCGACCTGATCGCCCAAACCAAACAATCGCTCGAACGTCTCTACATCGCCGAAGTGGTGGTCCTGCCCGGCAAAGAGCTTCCCGCCGAAACCTACTACCGCCCCCGCGACCGCTACCGGGCCGACAAGCTCCTCGACTGGCTCCACGCCCACACCGATTCGCAATACACCAAAATCGTGGGTCTTACGGAGGTCGATATTTCCACCACCAAGGACGACATCTTCGATTGGGGCATCTTTGGACTGGGCCACCTCGGCGCCCGCCCCTGTGTGATCTCCTCCTTCCGCCTGGACCGCAATGTGAACCGGGCCAAACTCCTCGATCGCCTCGGCAAAGTCGCCGGCCACGAGATAGGTCACACCTTCGGTCTCGACCATTGCCCCACCGAAGGCTGCCTCATGCGCGACGCCGGCGGCAAAGTCGCCACCGTGGATGGTGAGTCCGGACAATTCTGCGACTCCTGCCGGCAAAAGATTGCCGCCCGCGAGCCAGCCCAACCCGCCAGTGGCAAAACAGGCGGCCTGCCGAACTAGCGAACGGAAACGCCGGCCAACGGTGAAACCGCAGCGGAAGGGAGTGCGTTGCCCCGTGCGGCCGATCGCGTTAGGATTGTCTCGTGAGGCGTGGCCCGCGAACCCCATGAGACTCTGTCCTGAATGCTCCAATTTGAACCCGCCGTATGCCGGCCGGTGTGAATGTGGCTTTTGTTTTTCGCGACCGCCCGAAACTTCACCGGCCCAGGAGCGCAAGACGAACCGCATGTTTCTCGGCACGATCGTATCGGTGATGTTCGGTCTGGTGGTCCCGCAGCTTGTGCTGCTGGTGTGTGGCTTGGTCGCAGGCCCCAGCGACTTTTGGGGCCTGCTGACAATCACTTTGGCCGGGCTGGTCTTATCGCCCCGGTGTGGGCGTTCCTCCTGATTCCGCTCTATTTTCTCGTGCCCGAGCGCTCCCGGCTGTGGTCATGGCCAGTATGCTTTGCCTGTGGCGCACTCGCAGGAGCGGCACTGGGGGCATGCCTGAGTCTACCCTGGTTCATAGGCGCGGTGATCGGGGGAATGACTTGTTTGTTTGGCTCTTTGACGCGCAGGTTTTTCCACCATCCTTCAAACCGTGAAGGCAATGCTCTGGATGGATTGAAGCGCTCCAGCGGATAATAAGAGTTCGCCGGTAGTCCCACAGTAGGGGCGCCGGCCTCCAACGGAAGCTTGCCGCCTTTGGCGGGCAGGTTTCAAGGCGGCTCCGGGAAGAGCCGCCTACGTTCGCTGCGCGGGTACTTAGCCGACGCGGATGGCGCGGGTTTTGTCGAGCTTCAGCACAGTACCGGCAGCGGGGGCGGGCGTGGCTTTGGGGTCGGTGATCTTGTCGGCTCCGAGCTGAACGCTGCCCTGCTCGACCAACCGGCGGGCGTCACCCCGCGACTTCGTCATCTGGAAACCTTGGGCGTATGCGTGAACGACCAACGAGACGATGTCGGGGTTCACTCCCTCAAAACTCACGGTGGGCAGATCAGTGGCGGCCAGATCGCCTTTGGCAAAGTTGTTGAAGTTGTCGAGCGCGGCTTGGCCGGCTTCGGCGCCGTGGTAACGCTCCACGATGCGGCGGGCGAGCGCCTTCTTGGCGTCCATGGGATGGCCCGCAGGCTGATCCTCACTGAGGAGCAGCGTGTAGTAGGTGGCCATGGTCTCGTCGCTGATGCTCATCAGCTTGCCGAACTGGGTCTTCGGATCTTCGCTGACGCCGACGTAGTTGCCGTAGCTCTTCGACATCTTCTGCACGCCATCGAGGCCGACGAGCAGCGGATTCAAAAAGACGACCTGCTCGGGCAGGCCTTCGGCGCGCTGGAGTTCGCGGCCGACGAGGATGTTAAAAAGCTGATCGGTACCACCAAGCTCGACGTCGGCTTTGATCATTACCGAATCCCAGCCCTGCATGATCGGGTACTGGATTTCGTGCAGGTGCACCGGCTCGCCCGCATCGTAGCGCTTCCGGAAATCTTCGCGCTGAAGCATCTGCTGCAGCGTCACCCGTGAGTTGAGTTTGATGACCTGCTCGAAGGACATCATCTCAAACCATTCGCCATTGAAGACGACCTTGGTTCGCGCGGGATCGAGAATCTTGAAGGCCTGCTCCTTGAAGGTCGTGGCGTTGGCCATCACCTGATCGTGGGTGAGCGCCGGCCGCGTCTTCGATCGGCCGCTCGGATCGCCGATCATCGCCGTGAAATCGCCGATGATCAGGATGGCCTGGTGGCCGAAATCCTGGAACTGACGCAGCTTGGTCAGTGCGACGGTAAAACCGAGATGAATATCCGGCGCGGTGGGATCGACGCCGAGTTTCACGTTCAAGGGGCGGCCCAGGCGCAGTTTGGCAAGGAGTTCGTCCTCGCGGGTGATCTGCGCTGCGCCACGCCGAAGTTGTTCGAGCTGTGCCTCAGGAGAAAGCATTCGCCTGATGCTTTATGCTTCGACGACGGCGAATGGCAAGCCCCAGCGGTGATTGAGAAACAAATCGCACCGCATTCCCGTTCAAAAGCCACCAAATCGCCGACACCAGGCTCCCCGAACTCAGTTCTTGTTCAGCAACGCCTTCACATCCTCGATCGTTTTCAGTTCCTGCATCGAGTTCGTGATCTTCGGCAGATTCGTCGGGTCCAGCGGGGTCTTCATCTTCTGGACTTCCTTGCCGAGGTAAGCCCGGCCGCCATCCGGCAGATCGCGCGTCGCGGCGGTCTTGCCGGATTCACGCGCATCCTTTACCGGATTCGTCTTGGTCGGCGTGCTCTGGTTGACGTTCGGGATCTCGTATTTGCCCTTGGCCGTGGCGTCCTTGGTCGAGAATTTGAAATCGCCCGCCCACCAATCCTTGGTTTTGAAATCCTTCGCATCGTAGCCCTTCGGCTTGAACTTCTGCTGAAAGTAAAACGACTCACCCGTGCGAGCCGAGCTGGTACGGAAAGTATTGCCCCCACTACGGCCAAACGCGGTGGCTTGGCTCACATCGAATTCCCGGCTCATATCCGGATTGCCCATCACCTGCGCACTCCGGGGCACCGGGGCAGGCGTAGGATCCTTGGCCGGCGCAAGCGCGGCCAAAAAGAGCGAGGAGAAGATGAACAGTGCGGGGCGCACGGGCGGGATGGATGGCACGGAAGGGCGAGGGAGACAAGTAATCAGTAAGTCAGTGATCAGTAACCAGTAGTCGGCACTCGGGTAAACCGCCGTCCCGACCAGCGATCGCCTGACTGAATACTGCTCACTGAATACTGCTCACTGAATACTGCTCACTGATGACTGACCCACTGATGACTTCCTTTCCCCCCTCCCCTCGCCGATGCTCGCGGGAATGTCTGGTTGGAAACGTTTTCGCTATCGCTTGGAAGCACTCGGCTGCCGCCTGCTCGCGGCGGGCATTCCGTGCCTGCCCCGCCCGCTTTGCGTCGGACTGGCGGAAACCCTCGGCGGGCTGGCCTTCCGGCTCGATACCCGCGGCCGGACCGTCTCGCTGGCGAATCTGGAATGCGTTTTCGGCGACCGCTTTACTCCCGAGCAGCGGGCCACGATCGCCCGGCAGTCGTACCGCAATTTCGCCCGGACGATGCTCGATCTTTTCTGGGCTGCCCGGCTCACGCCCGGCAACTGGCAGGAGTGGATTCGCACCGAAGGCTTCGAGGTCGTCCGCGAACGGCTCACCCAGGAAAAACGCGGCACCATCTTTCTCTGCATCCACCAGGGAAATTGGGAATGGGCCAGCCTCGCCTGCGGCTTCCTCGGGTTTGGCAATGTGGTGGTCTCGGAGAACTTCAAGAATCCCCTCCTCACCGAGATTTTTCGCGCCCGCCGCCAGCACTCCGGCCAGACGCTCATCCCCCAGGAAAACTCCCTCCTGCGCATGCTGAAAGTGGTGAAACGCGGCGGTGCGACCGGGATGCTCATCGACCTGAACCTCCGCCCCGACCAAGCCGCGACGGTGATCGACGCCTGGAGTACTCCCGAGCAGCCCGGCCTGAAAATGTGCGTCCCCCTGCTCCACGCCGTACTGGCCCAACGCGCCGGCGCTCTGCTCGTGCCCGTGGAAAGCCAGCCGCAGCCGGACGGCACCTGCCGGATCATCGCGCACCCAGGCATCGACGTCCCGCCGGAGACGTCCGTCGCCGGCATCGCCCAGCTCTGCTGGCAGGCCCTCGAACCCATCGCCCGAGCCCGCCCGGAAGAATACCTCTGGGCCTACAAACACTTCCGTTACCGGCCCCAAGCAGCAACCCGCGCTTACCCCGCGTACGCGAATGAATCGGGGAAATTCGAGAAGCTGCTGCGCACCACCGCGCCGTAAGGTCTCCGCCTTCGCGGCTCTCGCGGTCGTTGACAATGCCCAGCCCCTGCGCTTCCCCTACTGCCGCATGAAACGCCTTGCTCTCGCCCTGCTCTGTTCAGTCACGGCCCTGTGGCTGAGCGGCTGCGCCGGCACCACCCGCATCGGGGGTCGCTACGACTCAGTCGCCTACAAACCTCACAATCCCGACAACGTCCGGGTCAAAGTCTCGCTGCAAAACCGTGCAGTCTACGTGCTCGAGGGCGATCGCCCGCTGCTCGTCACCGCCACGGCCATCGGCAAGCCCGACCATCCGACCCCGACCGGCAATTTCCGCGTCTTCAACAAGATCGCCGAGAAACGCTCCGGCTCCTACGGCTTCTCCGTCAGCGGCGACAGCGTTCGCCCCAGCACCTCCGGCGCGGCCACCGGCCGTTACGTCGGTTTCCCGATGGCTTGGTGGGTCGAATTTTCGCCCGGCTACGGCTTCCACGAAGGTTCCGTGTGGCCCACGCCGCGCACCCATGGCTGCCTGCGCCTGCACAAGAACGTCGCGCCGAAGTTCTACGCGCTCACGAAATCCGGTACGCCGATCAATATCGCGTACTCGCAGCCGGAAGACTCGACCATCGGCCGCAATCTCAAGCGCCCGACCGACTACGCCGATCCCGATCCGCCAGCTTCCGTGATGATCTCGGAACGCGCCTTCACCAAGCCGGCCGGTCCGCTGCTCGTCGAAGGCCAATAGTCTGACCCTCCTTTTCGCCCGCATCCTTCCCCTTGCATCCTTTGATGGACGCCGGGGAAGATGCGGGCGATTCTTTTGGTTCAAATGACGCCTGCTTCACCTGCCAAACCCGCCCCGCGTGTAAACCTCCGGACTCCGGATGTGATGACGGCGGTTCAGGCCCAGGTGGAAAACCACTACCGCAGCGAAGTGGTGGAACGCCTGCGCGCGAGCGGCGGCGAAATCTCCACCGGCGGCGTCACCGTACGCCTCGCAAAGCAATTCGGCTTTTGCTACGGTGTGGAACGCGCCATCGATCTCGCCTACGCCGCGGCCCGGGTCTTTAAAGACAAGCGCGTCTTCATCCTCGGCGAGATCATTCACAACCCCGAGGTGAACCGCCAGATCGGTGAACTCGGGATCATCAACATCATCCCGCCCAACGGTGAGCCGCAGATCGAGGGGCTGACCAAGGACGATGTGGTGATCGTCCCCGCTTTCGGCAGCGAGGTGAACACCGTCGCGCGGCTCAAGGAGATCGGCGTGCAAATCGTCGACACCACCTGCGGCGACGTGATGAGTGTCTGGAAACGCGTCCGGCAAAATGCGCAGGACGACATGACCTCGATCATCCACGGCAAGGCCAGCCACGAGGAAACCAAGGCCACCGCCAGCCGCGCCGTGCTCGAAGGCAAAGGTCACTATCTCGTCGTGCTCACCCTCGCGGATACCGACGTGGTCTGCGACTACATCCGCCACGGCGGCGACCGCGAAGCTTTCCTGAAACGTTTCGCGGGCGCGACCAGCGAAGGTTTTGATCCCGATCTGCACCTGCGCCGCGTCGGTGTGGCCAATCAAACCACTATGATGCGGGGGGAGACCGAGGAAGTGCAGCGGCGTGTGATGGCCGCGGTGCGCGATCGCGATGGCGAAGCGGCGCTGCCACAGACCTACCGGTTTTTCGATACCATCTGCGGGGCGACGCAGGAGCGGCAGGATGCCCTCCGCGACATGCTGCAGGAACCCATGGATTTGCTGCTGGTGATCGGCGGGTACAACAGCTCGAACACCTCGCACCTCGCCGAAATGGGCGAAGCGAAACTCCCCACCTATTTCATCCGCAACGCCGCGAAAATCGAAGGCCGCGAACGCATCGTCCACTACGATCAGCACACCAAAGCCGAGCGTGTGACGGAAAACTGGATGCCCGCCGCCCCGATCACCGTCGGCATCACCGCCGGCGCCAGTTGCCCAAACAATTTGATCGAAGACGTCATCGTCCGCGTCTTCGAACTCTACGGCATCCCGCGCGAGCAGCTGGTTTAACCACACCTCGCGCGAGCGGTTGCGTAGCTCGCCAGCCTGCGGACCAAAGGTCCGCGAGAACATAGCCTAGGGCCAACGGCCCTAGGATCTACCGGCGCAGGCTATGCGCCCTGAAGGGGCGCCAGACTCGATCGCCACCACCGCTCTAAAACTCCGCCGGCCTTTGCAGCTCAGCCCGGGAGGAGGCAGAAACGAGCCGCGCCAGAAACGCCCCCGTTTCCCGCCGCGCTTCGCGCACAAATTCGCTCCGTGAAGCCCCCAGCTTCTGCAAAACGTGGCGATGATCGATCCACGCAACCTCCAGCGCCGCGAGGAAAAGCGCCTGAAATTGCGTCGCCCAGAGCGCCCGTTCGATCGGTAGCCACAACTGCTGATCCGCCACCAACCGCTCGAGGTGAAACTCCACGTGCCGAGCTTCATCGCGCAGGATGAGCTGGCAGACTTCCTCCGTCACCCGGTCGCGTACCCTTCGCGCGAGCACTCGATAGTAGGCCGTGCCGACGAGTTCCGCCGTCACGAGCACCTGGATTTCAAACCGCACCCCCAGCGCCTGGCGAAACAGGCGAAAGAGCGAGTGCGTCCAATGCGAGCGAATCAAGCGTCCGCCGAAACGCTCGACCAACCGCGCCAGTAAACGTGCGTGTTCCTTTTCCTCCGCGATGAACAGCGCGAGCGCTTCCTGATACGCGAGATCATCCACATACCGCCGCGCCGCCGCCCGGAGCAGACAGGCTCCCTCCCCACTTTCCCCGAGCTGAAAATGCGCGAATGAATTGGCCAGCTCGGCCGCCGTACACTCATCCTCGGGAAAACGCTGCGACCAGTCCGGTTCCGGGCGGTTGAGACGATTGTGCTGGAAGTAGTGGAGCCAGTTTTCGGAGTTCATAAGCAATTCGAAGTCATTGGTGCACGAGACTCAAAAACACGGAGAACAACACCCACCCGCTGGCGGCCATGTAGATCGTGTTACAGATGCTGAAAAAGTCCTCATCCCACGACGGAGCCTTCCGGCGCAGGAGCACGTTCAGAAAGAAGATGAGTAAAAGCCCCAGATTCAGCGCCGCGCTGAGGGCCAGAGGATAGACGATATAGTCGGACAATCGGACTGCGGTGTTCGGCATTCCGAATTGGGTCCGCGCCGCCAAAATCGCTTTGGCTACAATTCCGCCGGAGAGAAAACCACTGCGGGTGAGAACGTCCATGACGGCGGACGAAATCAACAGGGCGAGATACGACACTTGCGAAAAGAGGAGCCACCCCGAAATTCGGTTTAACATAAGCAGGAGGCGAAATCCGCACGCTGGCTAAGGGTTGGTTTTACTCAACGGGATCAGGATGCTTTCGAACCGCTGATCGCGCCGCCATTGAAAGGAACGCCAGTCGCGATTCTCCCGGAGCCGCCGCTCGGCTTCGGACAAATCGGCCAGGGCCACGTGGGCCCGCATCTGCATGCCGGGGTCCTTTTCCTGAACCGCGATTTCGGCCAGCGCCGGCCAGCCGCGGCTGCGGAGTTCCACCAGGTAGTTGAGATCCACCGTGGTGTGTTTGCCCTCGCGCCACCGCTCCACATTCCATTGTCCCACCCAGGTACCCACGTCGCAGAATTGCAGGACGAAAAAGAGCCCGAGGACCGAAGCCACATTGCCGAGGATCAACCGGCCAAGATTCATCCCCCGCCAAACATTCCGCCCGAGCAGGAAAAAGCCGATGCTGACGACGAGTAGAAAACAGCCCACGTAGACCCGCAGCTCCGACAACTGGAAGGCCTCGACGTACAGTTCGAGCCGCCGAAATACCCCCGCGATGAGGAGGAGATTTTGCGCGATCCACAGCAGGCCCAGCGCCCGCAGGATTTTTGAACCGCTGATCTCGGTCTGCTGATTGAAAACCACCGCGAGCACCAGCCCGGCCAGAACGGTAGCCACGATGAGCGCGGCCACTCCTTCATGCAGGAAACGGCTGGGACTCACTCCTCCCGGGATCTCCGCACGGGCCCAGAGGTAGAGGACGTCGGCGGAGTTGGCCGCGAAGAAAACCGCATTCACCGCGAGCAGGAGCAAGCCGCTCTGCCACTGCGCGAAAGTCGTTTCGCTGCGGTTCCAGTGCGGGATCGGCCGCGTCCAGAAACGCTGCCGGACCAGTCCCCGCGGCGGCCAGAAAAATGCGAGGCCCAGCGTGAGCCAGACGATCCAGAGCAGCGTCCGGGCAAAGGAAATGTCCGCGATCCAGTGCCAGGCAAGATTACTCATCCGCCTGAGCAAATCGGCGAAAACCGCGTTGCCCATCCCAAGCAGGCAGGTGAACGCCAGGGTCACACCAATCGCGGGGAGAGACGCCGTCAGCAGCCGGCCCAGGGTCACGGGCGAATTCAATCCGTGGCTCGCCGCGACCGTACGGACTTCGCTCCACGCGCCCACAAATCCGAACCAGCGGAATGGCGCGAACAGCGTGTAAACCAGCGCCTCCGACCAGCGCGGCCAGCCCCGGGCGAAGCCATCGAATTGCGTCTCCGCCAGCAGCAAAATCAGGAAGGCACCAAGGCAGGCCACGTTGGTGAAACAGACCTCGATCACACTCTGCGCGGCGGAGACGAGCAGCGCCGCGAGGATGATCCCTCCCGGCACCGACCGGCGTCCTGCAACCCACATTCCGAGGGCGATGACCGCAGCGAAGAGCCCCACGGAAAGCCCCACTTCGTGCCGCCAGAAAAGAAAGTCGCCCAACCATCCCACCAGCAACACCGCAGCAGTCGCCGCGATCAGGCGGGTGTGTTCGCGCTCGATCGGCAGAGCCGGAGTCGCCGAGGGGCTCATTGCGCCACCAGAGGCTCGCGCGCTCCCTCCGGTGCGCCAATCACAGCGGCGATTTCGAGCAGTCGGTTGTGCACCTCGGCCACGGTTTCTTTCAGCGTGGAGGTGCCCGCCGTGAGGCCGACTCGCTCGGCGTGGAGGAACCACGCGGGATCGAGATCGGCCGCACGTTCGATATGAAAAGTGGCGAGCCCAGCGACTTCCGCGGCGGCGACAAGCTGTAGGGTGTTGTTCGAGTTGCGCCCGCCGACCACGACCATGGTGTCGCACTCGGCCAGGAGTTTGCGCACGGCGAGCTGACGGTTCTTGGTCGGCTGGCAGACGGTATCCACAAACCGCACTTCCGCTGCCGGCCGGGCCGTCCGGATCGCACTCACCAGCGACTGCACGCGGTCAATCGGCTGGGTGGTTTGCGAGATCACCCCGAGTCGGGGAGCAGAAGGCAGCGAAGGAATGTCCGTCTCTCCAGAAATCACCACCGCACCGGGAAAATCGCCGATGAGGCCGTTCACCTCCACATGCCCGCGCTGGCCGATAACCACCGGCGCATAGCCAGTCTGGACCAGCAGGCGAAGCTGTTCGTGCGCGTGCCGTACCAAGGGACAGGTGCCGTCAGCCAGGCCACGCCCGCTCAGCCGCCAGGCGGCGCGTTGGGTGTCACTCGCCCCGTGGGCGGTGATCATCACCTGCGGCGTTTCTGCGGGGCGATCGAGCGCCCCTTCCGTGACGCCGGCGCGGACGAGCCGTTCGCGGACGACGGGGTTGTGGACGAGTTCCCCGAGGATGGTCAGGGGCCCGCGCTGGGCGAGGCGTTCCGCCTCAGCGAGGGCGTCGCGGACGCCAAAGCAGAGGCCGTAGTGTTCGGCGAGTTGGATGGTCATAATGCGGTTACTTTGCGATACAAAGCTTGAAGTTAAAAAAAGGGAGGCTCACCCCTGGGTGGCGCGGACGATCTGCTCGAGCACGGCGAGGTATTCCTGAAAGGCGGTCTTCCCTTTGGCCGTGAGGGAGTAGCTCGTCTGCGGGCGGTCGAGCACTTCCTTGGTCACCGCCACGAGGCCGGCTTCGTGCAGCACCCGCAGGTGCGTGATCAGGTTGCCATCGCTCATGGCCAGCTCGGCTTTCAGATCCTGAAAAGCCCACGCGGGACGGGTCGCCAGGAGCGTCATGATGCTGAGCCGGGCTTTCTCATGGATGGTCTTATCGAGCTTGCTGAAATCGATCATGGCTCTCCCCGGCGCGGCCAGGTGCAGGCCGCATAGCCCAGGTGGAAAAGGCCGAAGGTGGCACCCATGATGCCATGTGCGAGAGTCACCTGATTCATCCCGGCCCACCAATGGCTGACAAAAGTTCCGTGCGCCAGCAGCAGCGCAGCCGCCCCGAAGTGCACCCGCCCCAGCCAGCAAATGGCCTTCGGCGCAAAGTGCGACGCCGCCAGAAAACTGATCCCGGCAAAGAGCACCCACAGAGTCGCGATGAGCGCTTCGCCGGCCGGCGAAGGAACAAAGGAGACCAAGCCACCACCGATCAATCCCGGCAACATCGCCCGCAACGCCACCCGCATCCCCGCCGAGACAAACACCTCCCCCCGCCGCTGCGCATCGCGCCAGAGCAAAAACAGATTCGCCACCCCGGTCACCGCCAGCACACCCAGCCAGCCCGGCAAAAACCCGATCGGCGCGCCCATCAACCCCGCCGTCGCCAGAACCACCGCACAACTTCCCGAAACCAACGCCCCCGGCGCCGAGACCGCCCGATAGACCGTGGCCTTCTCCATCAACGAACGAATCACGCGGAGATGTTCCTCGGCTTCAGTGCGATCGATCATGGCCGTACTTTGTGAGGCAAAGCTTAACTTTGCAAGACAAAGTTTCAGACTTCGGCCGCGCGCAGCGTTCAACGCAAAGGCGCAAAGAACGCAAAGATTTAAGACAGTGAGCAACGGAATGACAGCGACGGTGGCTCAAATGCCTTTGCGGTTCTTCTCGTCCTTCGCGCCTTTGCGTTGAAATCCCCGCACCCCTACCTGCGGCCCCGCTTGACATCGCTCACAGGACACAGGACACCTGCCGCGCTGTGCCACTGCTCGAAGTCAAAAATCTGCGTGTCTGGTTCCCTGTTCGCTCCGGGATTCTTCGTCGGCATACGGACGACGTCAAAGCGGTCGACGACGTCAGCTTCACCGTGGAAGAAGGCACCACCGTCGGTCTCGTGGGCGAAAGCGGCAGCGGCAAGACCACCATCGGCCGCGCCCTGCTCAAGCTGACCCCGGCCACCAGCGGCCAGGCGCTTTTCCGCGGGAAAGACATTCTGCCGCTGCCTGAGAACGAATTCCGCCCCCTCCGCGGCGAGATGCAGATGATTTTTCAGGACCCCTTCGGGTCGTTGAATCCCCGGCACACCATTTTCCAGATCATCGGCGAAGCCCTCGAAATCCATTTTCCGGAGCTCTCGCGAAAGGATCGCGAGGCCCGCGTCGCCGATCTGCTGAAAAAAGTCGGCCTGAAACCGGAAATGATGCACCGCTACCCGCATGAATTCAGCGGCGGCCAGCGCCAGCGCATCGGCATCGCCCGGGCCCTGGCCGTGGAGCCAAAATTCATCGTCTGCGACGAACCCGTCAGCGCGCTCGATGTCAGCGTGCAGGCGCAGATCGTCAATCTGCTCCAGGACCTCCAGGAACAGCTCGGGCTCACCTACCTTTTCATCGCGCACGATCTCGCCGTGGTCGAACACATCAGCGATTCGGTCCTCGTCATGCACCACGGCAAAATCGTGGAAGCCGCTCCGGCCGAACAGATTTACGAAGCGCCCCAGCACGAATATACCCGCAAGCTGCTCGCCGCGGTCCCGAAGTTTGCCTGATGGGCCACCGGGGTTGTGAGCGCGAGCGTCAGTTCGAGGTTGAGGATCGATCTCTGATCAGCCCATGATCCCCCGCTTGGCGCTTGCGCCGCGCGCTGTTTTCCACGTCTTTCCAACTACCGTCTTTCCGCAGTGACACCGCTGATCCGCAAACTTCTCGGCATGAATTGGGTGCTCGTCGCCGCCGTGCTCGCCTTGTCGATCTTCGGGATCATCGCGGTCTATAGCGCCACGTTTTTCCGCACCGACGAGTACTGGCACAAGCAGGGCGTGTGGATCGGCGCCGGGTTGGTCGTCTTTTTGGTCACCAGCCTGATTCCGTACAAATTTGCCAAGTGGGCTGCGCTGCCCCTCTACCTGGTGGGTATCGCGATGGTGATCCTGACCTATACCGGCATGGGCCGCGAAATCGGTGGCGCGAAATGCTGGCTCACCGTACCGGGGATCGGCCTCTTTCAGCCCTCGCAGCTCGCGGTCATCGCCGGGGTGCTCGTCGTATCACTATTTCTCAGTCAGTTCCGCCGGCTGCACCCGATGCTGAAGCTGTGCTTCGTCGGTGCGATCGTGATGGGGCCCATGGTCCTGATTCTCAAGCAACCGGACTTCGGCATGACCCTGGTCTGGGTCCCGGTGATCATGTCCATCCTCCTCGCCTCGGGCATCCCGAAGCGGTACTTGATCACCATCATCCTGCTCGGGCTTTGCATCGTGCCGCTGGCCTACAACTTCGGCATGAAGCCGTACCAGCGCGCGCGCATCACGGCTTTCCTCGATCCGGAAATCGATCCGAAGGGCTCGGCCTGGGCGATCAATCAATCGCTGATCGCCATCGGCTCCGGCGGTTTTGGGGGCAAAGGGTTCAAGGCGCCGAATACCCAGGTGGAGCAAGGCTTCCTACCGGGCACCACGGTGCATACCGACTACATTTTTTCCGCGATCGGCGAACAGTGGGGCTTCCTCGGCTCCGCCGTCCTCATCGGCACCTTTGCCATCCTGGTTCTTTCCATCCTCTTCACCGCCTACAACGCGATGGATGAATTCGGCCTGCTGATCACGGCAGGCTTCGCCGGGCAGATCTTTTTCCACGTGTACCAAAACATCGGCATGACCATCTCGCTCATGCCGATCACCGGCCTGCCCCTCCCCCTCATCAGCTACGGCGGCACCTTCGTCGTCATGGTCATGTTCGCCCTCGGCTTGGTGAACTCCGTCTGGATTCACCGGAAGGATTTGGGCTAGGCCCGCAGCTTGGCGCGCAGGCTTTAGTCTGGGTGGAGCATGCCACCCGCATGCTGTTCGCGGCGACTCGCCGCGAATGCCGTGCAACCCTGGTTGCAAACCAAACCTGTTTCTGAAAATTCGCCTTTTGCCTCCTGTTCGGCGAGTCGCCGAACAGCGCATGCGAGACGCATGCTCCACCCAGGAAAAAACCGCCTCAGCGCGCCTGCACCTGCAAATACTCGCCGACGTCAGTCTTGATGAACCGCTCCGCGCCATCAGCCTTGCGGCGATAAAGGGTCAACCCGGAGGCTTCATCCGTCCCCACCCGCAGCATTTCCGGGTCGCTGGTTTTCACCTTTTCGAAATTGATCGGCGCCCAAGAACGCCCCTCCCACGAGAGCACGGGCTCCGGGATCGCCAGCTTTTCGAGTGGCACCTCGTAGTAGTGGGTATCACCCGCGGCAGTCGTTTCCGAAAAGGTTTCGACCGCCGCCGCTCGCGGGTGATCGAGCACCGAATACGCCACCGCTCCCCCAAAGCCCACCAGCATGGCGGTCGCGAGCCAGATGGCGGCACGCGGGAATTGCAAGGTTTCGGGCTTCGATTCGGTTTCGGTCTCGCTCATGCGGGAAGTTTCAAATCATCCAATCGTCCTCGATGACCGGACCGCGGCGGTCCTTATCGAGGATGGTGAGCTTCGTTTCCTCAAAATACACCAGCGACCGCGACGGGATGCTATGGGTGACAAAGACATTCGCCCCAATCGTGGAGCCGGCCCCAATCACCGTATCGCCGCCCATGATCGTGGTCCCCGCATACACGGTCACCCGATCTTCGAGGGTTGGATGCCGTTTGCGGCCCTTGAGCGCCTGCCCACCGGCCAGGCTGCGCGCGATCAAGGCGACCCCTTGGTAAAGCTTCACATGCTGCCCGAGCTCGCTGGTCTCGCCGATGACCACTCCGGTGCCGTGATCGATAAAGAAATGCGACCCCAGCCGCGCGCCCGGATGGATATCGATGCCCGTACGGGAATGCGCCCACTCGGTCATGATCCGGGGCACGAGCGGCACGCCGAGGCGGTAAAGAATGTGCGCACTGCGCTGAATCGCGACGGCTTCGAGGTACGGGTAGGCGAGGATGATCTCGTCGGTATTCCCCGCCGCCGGATCGCCGCCAAAAGCCGCTTCCACATCCGTGGTCAGCAGCCGGCGAACTTCCGGGATACTCTCCAAAAACTCGACCATGATCCGCTCCGCCCGCGCCGCGGGGCAATCCGGTTGATCCAGGCGCAGGCTTTTGCAAACCTCCTCGCTCAGGCGATCAGCGATCGCCGTGACCCGGTAGCTGGTCAGCCGCGGCAGATGGACGGATTTGATCGGCTCCTGGTCGTGGAAGCCGGGAAAGAGCAGCTGGAGCAGGTCTTCGCAGATCGAGGCGAGGGCCCGTTTGGAGGGCAGATTGGCGCCGTCGACGTGATTGATCCCACCGCAGTGCTGGTAGCTGCGCAAAATGGCGTCGGTAATCTTGGACAGATCTTTGTCCATCGGGATGGGCGACGTATCGCTGATTGCCCCAATGCGCAAGCTTCACCCGACGCCGTGCGCTTGATTGGGCAGTTGCGACCGGACGCTCGAGGCGGCATTTCCTCCCGTTTCCACGCATCCACGCGCGAGATGCCGGGAAAGGCACGATCAGCTAAACTGAGCGCCTCGCAGTTTTCCGCCACCGGCGAAGCAAAAGAGCGAGGCCACCGACGAGAGCGAGAGGAGCGCTGCCAGGTTCGGGGATGGCGACGACTTTAAACTCCATTACCTTGCCATTCGTGACTGAGCCCGTGGCGAAGCTGGCGCTTGGGACGGTGACCAGGCCGTTGTATTGCACGATGCCAAACATGCCGGTGTAAACGAAGCTGGCGTTGCTCAGGAGCGAATCCGGCACGGAGGCATCGAGGAAAAAGCCGCCGAGAAAAGTCTGCCCCACGGTGAGCGTGACGCCGGTCAGATCCACCGTGATGACGTTATTGGCAGTGAGCGACATGACGAATGGAGTCGAGTCGGTGAGGTGCAGCACGTCGTTACCGCTGGCGGCGGCGTTGCTGTAAATAGGCGCGCCGGGCTGGGTGAAGCGGAACGCGAAGTCCAGGCCGCCGCTGGGATCGACCTTTGTACCGGTCAAAATCTCCAGGTTGGGATCGATCGAGCCCGCCCCGCTGAGCACGCTCACCCGCCCGTGGCCGCGCAGCGTCGCGCCAGCGGAGACGGAGGTACCCGAGGAAGCGGCGATGCTGCCATCCACCTCGAGCGTGCCGTTGTTTACGAGAGTCGCCTGGGTATAGCCGTTGAGGCCGGAAAGAACCTGCGTACCGAGGCCGTCCTTGGTGAGGCCGAAGTTCGGATAGGCGCCGCCGATCGTGCCCGAAAACGTGCGCGTCTGCCCGGGCAGAATTTCGAGCGTGAGGATGCTGGTGGTGGAGTTGAGGCTGTAAACGGTGCCGGCGCCATTGAGCCCGCCGAAGGCCTGGTTTCGCCCTGCCAGATCGAGGCTGGC
>Ga0209050_1000481_pt1 | contig 70155 bp, 59 predicted proteins | sample Araplavi_mTSA_r2_FD_184276 | JGI IMG/M metagenome (GOLD analysis project Ga0209050, IMG submission 184276) | Arabidopsis root microbial communities from North Carolina, USA - plate scrape MF_Cvi_mTSA_r2 (SPAdes) (version 2) | ecosystem: Host-associated > Plants > Roots > Endosphere | place: USA... | reverse complement strand
CCGGCTTTTTCAATATTGCGGGCGGCAATAACGATCAGGGCGTTCACGAAGTGCTTTACAATATCTTCCTGGTAGAGATCGGGATGTTCCAGTGAATGCAGGAGTGAGGTAGCAATAGATTGTACCAGTACATTGTCGGCGGGCGTTTTCATGATGCAGCCGCTAAAATGACGGGCATAGTACAGGATGCATTCCATTTGGTTCATCTTTCCCCATTCGAAAGACCTGATATAGCTACTGCTGAAACGCACCATCAGAAATTCCGTAGGTTGTTCCAGCTCAAAATGATGAACATCGTCCGGCGTAAGCAGTATCACGCTACCCGGTTTGAATGCCGTACGATGTGACTCCACGCCCAGGTAACCCTGACCGCTCACTACGATGCAGATCTGGAAGAAATTATTCTGACAATCCACATTGGATACTGCTTCCATATTCTGGCGGATCACCTCGAGGGAGGTATGCATCGTTAACCTTACCATACTGTAAAAGTACCCTTTTTTATAAAAGTTGTACCGATCTTTTGGGGAATGCCGGTATAATTTAGCGATCTCATTTTAAAACCTATGCAAGATCAAACTCAAGGACAATTGACGAATTGGCGGGCCCTGATAGCTATTTGCCTGGCGGCGCTGATGTTCGGATTAGAGATCACCAGTGTTCCGGTGATCCTTCCCACGCTCGAAAAAGCCCTGGGCAGTGATTTCAGCCAGCTGCAGTGGATCATGAACGCCTATACTATTGCCTGTACCATGGTACTGATGGGCACGGGCACACTGGCAGACCGTTTCGGGCGTAAAAGGGTGTTTATCGCCAACGTTATTGGCTTTGGCATCACTTCCATCGTCTGCGGTATTGCCGGCAGCACAGAACTACTGATAGCGAGCCGTTTTTTCCAGGGGATGACCGGCGGAGCTATGTTCATTTGTACTATTGCCCTCCTCTCCCACCAGTTTCCGGATGGGCCGCAGCGCAGTAAAGCCTTTGCAGCCTGGGGAATTATCGCAGGCATCGGCCTGGGCTTTGGGCCGATCATCGGCGGCATCATCAGCGAAGCGATCAACTGGAGATGGGTGTTCCTGATCCACGGAGCGCTGGCGTTGGGAACGATCTTGCTTGCTATGCCATCTGTCAGCGAATCGAAGGATCCCAATGCCGCTAAGCTGGATCTGACAGGGATACTGCTATTGTCTGCAGCTGTGTTTGCGCTCACCTACTATATCACACAAGGACCTGAAGACGGTTTCAGCAACGCTCCTTCCCTGCTTGTTCTCCTCGCGGCCCTTGTGTTGGTGATTGTGTTTATTTGGGCGGAGCTCCGTCAATCCTATCCCATGATCGATTTTAAAGTGTTCCGGGTACGACGGTTCAGTGGTGCAATCATGGGCTGCATCGGCATGAACTTCTCCTTCTGGCCTTTAATGGTTTTTCTCCCCTTATATTTCCAGGCAGTGTTGCGCTGCGATACCCTGACCACTGGGATCAGCCTGTTGGCCTATACATTGCCCACCCTGCTGTTTCCACCTGTGGGGGAACGCCTCATGCTGCGGTATGGCGCCGGACGTGTGATTCCCCTGGGTCTCCTGCTGATCGGGGCCGGTTTCTTTACCATGTATGCAGGCGGCAGCGCGGGTTGGCTGGTTCTTCTACCAGGTTGTGTACTGGCCGGCAGCGGGCTGGGGATGGTGAATACGCCTGTTACCAACACCGCCACCGCTGCGGTTCCGGGAGACCGTGCCGGTATGGCTTCGGGGATCGATGTTAGCAGCCGGCTGATCACCCTGGCGATCAATATAGCGCTGATGGGCTTTCTGCTGGTGCAGGGCACCTTTTCCTATCTGCAGGATGCACTTCCTGTTGCCGGTGCGGACAAGCTCTTTGCATTATCCAAACAGCTTGTAGCCGGCAGTCTGTCGGTTGAACAGATCGTAAGCATGGAAACATTAATGGGCGTGCGCCAACAGAACGTTTTCGGCAAGGCGCTGGAACAGGGTTTCGGCAGGGTCTTTTTGTATGGCGGTGCGGGAGTGTCTGTGCTGGCGCTGATCAGTTTCCTGATCTTTAATCCGCAGACAGGAAAGAAGATGAATTAGCGAAAAATGTGGTCTTCCTGTCCTGATTTTAACTTAAGTGAAAAATGCGCTGATCAAAACTGCAGAACTTTGGCAGAACAAAACACTTAAAAATTTAAAATCATGACATCAAGCGCTCATTCTGGCGCGGCAACGCATGTACCCGCCATTGAAACTGCCAGATCATTACGCAGGCTCTATTTCATTCGTGCAGCATTTTCTGTAAGCTGGGTTATCCTGATCAGTCTTTTCGCCAAAACGTCCATAGGTATTACCAGTATCCTGCTGGTTATTTACCCGGCATGGGACCTGATCGCGACTTTTGGGGATATCCGGGCAAATCAAAACAGCCCATCCAAAACACCACAATATGTCAATGCTGTCATTAGTTTGGTAACTACAATAGCCGTTGGCCTGGCATTACAGAAAGGCGTGCCTGAAACATTAATAGTTTTCGGCGCCTGGGCAATACTGACCGGGTTCATTCAACTGGTTTTAGGCTTGCAACGCAGAAGGTTGTTAGGTGGCCAATGGCCCATGATCCTCAGCGGCGGGCAATCGGTTATCGCAGGTGTGTCTTTTATCATAATGGCGCATGCGCCTACCATGGGTATCATTAACCTGGCCGGCTACGCTGCATTTGGTGCATTTTATTACGTGCTTTCCGCTTTCCGTTTGTCTAAAACAATTAAGCAGGTCAGCGCTTGATACGTTTCCTGATCCGGCTCAGTGAAGGATTTGTAATGCCTAAGAACGATGCAATATGGTATGCGGGGATGCGGTCTACAATATTCGGATGTTCTTCCAGCAACCTCAGGTATCGCTCTTCATGCGAAAAGAACATGAATTCTTCTGTGCGGCTTTGCGCATAAGCAAAGAACAATTCGGCCAGCAAGCGGCCGAATTTTGCCCAGCCGGGATTGGCTTCGTAAAGCGAATTGAGGTCTCTGTATGAAATGAAGACAATTTCCGAATCTTCCATCGCTTCTATGAAGTACCAGCAGGGACTTTGCGATATGAAGCTTCTGAAAGAAACGACGAACTGATTTTCCGAAAAAAAGAAAAGGTTTTTATCCTCTTCCGTCTTCGGGTCATGATAATAGATCCGGAAAATCCCCTTCACTACCAGACCGAGATCATTACAAACCATGCGCTGCATGTTGAAGAAATCACCTTTATTGATTTTCCTGGCTTTCCAAAACGGCTGACTTTCGGCAATGTCTTTATCCGTCAATGCCGCAAAATTTTTCAGATGCTGGGATACGATTTCGTTTTTATCAGTCATTTGATCGACGTATTAATAAATATAAAATACCGGACAAAACACGGTAAATGTCGGCAATCATTTCCAACAGGATTTTAACTTAAGTTAAAATTAACCGGAAACTCGCTATCTTTCAACATGCTGCACCAGGAATTTGAAGCTCCGGAAGCGTTGCGGGATACTATAAAGTGCTTTTGGTATAACAGAGGAGACTTCGGAGCAGAAGCATCGAGTTTCCAGGTACTACCTGATGGCTACGCGGAAATTATTTTTCATTTCGGCGGGGGCTGTAGTGTTGTCTACAATGGGAACTTGCAGCCCTTACCCTCACCGTTTATGATGGGGCTGCTCAATGCGCCTGTTCTTTTTCACACAGAAAACCGTTTAGAGGTCATTGGTGTCAGGTGCTTTCCCTGGACCGTGTTCGATCTGCTGGGACTACCGGCCGTTAAAGCCAGCGTGCATATATTTGAGCATCCTGTTGCCCGGCTTCAATCCACCTTGAATAAATGGATTCAGGTTGGTAACATAGCCGAAGCCATTGCTGAAGTTAAACAGTATTTCCTGCATACCCGGTCACAGATCGCTGTTGACAGTATGCTATTCAAAGCGGGAATTGCCATGAGTAAAGCCAGGGGAACCATGCCGGTAAGCGAGGTAGCAGCGGCGGCTCATGCCACCGTTCGTACATTGGAGCGGAACTTCAAGCAATCTTCCGGACATACGGTTAAAGATGTATCCAGCCTGATGCGCTTTGAGCAGGTACGCAATCAATTAGGACTTTACCCTGACTCCAACATTGCCGGCTTAGCCCATGAGCTGGGCTATACCGATCAATCCCACCTAAGCAGGGAATTCAAACGCTACAGCGGCACTACCCCGGCGGCATTTGCGCGGAAAGCCAGGAAGGCGAGACAAGCACTCGACAATGATTTTGTCGCGTTTGTACAAGCCTGAGGCAGCAACATTCCTGAATTTTGTGTTTCAATCATGCTATATGAAAGCAACACAAGATCATACTATTTACGATGTAATTATTTCCGGCGCGGGGCCTGTAGGCCTCTTTCTTGCCTGTGAGCTGGCCCTGGCCGGCTGTTCAGTCCTCATACTGGAAAAAGCGGAAGATCCGCACTCGCCCTTAAAGCGGCTTCCTTTCGGGATGCGGGGCCTTTCTGCTCCGACTATTGAAGCCCTTTACCGTCGTGACCTCCTAAAAGAGCTGGAGCTGCATAAACGCGTTAAAAATCCCCATAGCAAGCCGGCTAAGGAGCAAGCGCCATCAACCCGTCGCCAGGCAGGGCACTTCGCCGGCATTCCATTTCATTCGGATGATATCGACACCTCACAGTGGAAGTATCGCCTGCCAAGCTCAACGGACACTGTTTTACTGTCTGAAATAGCCGAGCTTGAAATGGTGCTGAGCCAGCGGGCAGCAAACCTCGGCGTAGTTATCAGGCGCGGGCACGCCCTTACTGATTTTCAGCAAAGCGCAGATGGTGTAAGTGTTCAGTCGGGCGGGCAATCTTTTAAAGCTAAATGGCTCGTGGGCTGCGATGGCGCCCGAAGTGTTGTTCGCAAGGTGGGCAGCTTTGAATTTGCCGGTACCGAACCGACATTTACCGGCTATTCCGCCCAGGTTGACATTGCCGACCCCGGGAAGCTCAAGCCAGGCCGGAACGTGACAGCAAAGGGCATGTACCTCCAATCCCAGCCAGATTATCTCATTATACAGGATTTTGATGCAGGGGCCTTTCATCAGGCAGACAAGCCGGTCACGCTTGAACACCTGCAGGAGCTGATACGCCGCATCTCGGATACCGACGTTACCATCAATGCGCTGCATATTGCCACCACCTGGACAGACCGTTCAAGGCAGGCCACTGCTTACCGCAATGGACGGGTGCTTTTAGCCGGCGATGCCGCACATATTCATTCACCTCTGGGAGGCCAGGGACTTAACCTTGGACTGGGCGATGCCATGAACCTGGGCTGGAAGCTAGCTGCTATCATTCAAAGTAAAGCACCGGAGGCATTGCTGGACACTTATTATGCTGAACGACACCCCATTGGCGCACAGGTGCTGGATTGGTCGCGGGCCCAGGTAGCCATCATGCAACCCACCCCGCATGCCCGCGCACTGAACGCAATTATCCGTGACCTGATAGACACGCGCGATGGCGCCACCTATATTGCAGGACGTGTATGGGGCATCCATACCCATTATGATCTAGGCGGTGATCATCCCTTGCTGGGTCGCAGTGTTCCCAATTTCGAGCTTGAAGACGGTACCTGCATTGGTGAATACATGCACGATGGTCAGGGGATACTGCTTGATTTTAACAGGAATGCTTCACTTAAAACTTTCGTAGCTGAATATGGCGAGGAAATAAAGTATGTTCCGGGCCACACGAAAGAACAATTAGATCTGAGCGCCGTACTGATACGCCCTGATGGAATCATTGCCTGGGCTGCTGACAAAAATCCTGACTATGGCGAACTACGGAAGGCAGCCGCCCGCTGGTTTGGATCCACGAATTTTAGTGAGAAAAATCGTGAATTAACGATATAACGTGACTAAATTCTTTGCATAGGATAGCATAAAAACCACAAACAATTCTGTCCTACATCCTTCAAAACTGTTTACTGCAACCTTTTTCAGGGGATCAACCGGGTTCCTGCCCCAAAGTTCCCAGCGCTTCTTTTGGCTCAGGCACACATTTTGGCTCATACCTGGCATCCTGACCAGGTACATATTAGGCCTTTAAGCGGCTTTAATTTATTAAACTCATTATTATGAAAAAGTTTGCACTCAGTTTAACAGTATTACTCACTGCATTCGCGTTCAGTACAAAAGCCCAGCATGAGGGACATGGTGATAAGGCAGTAACAGTTTATCCACCTAAAGTTCTTTTCACCAAACAGCTCCCTGCCAATCTCCAGAAGGATGAAGCCCAGGTAGTGCTGGTGAGGTTTGCTCCGGGTGAAGTATCTAACGCACACAGACATCCGATGGCTACTGTTGGATACGTACTGGAAGGCGAAATAGAATCTACGTTTGAAGGAGAAAAACATATCTACAAACAAGGAGATGTTTTCTGGGAAGAACCAGGCGGGTTGCACAATCAAACGAGGAATCTGAGCAAGACCAAGGATGCTAAACTGGTGGTTTTCTTTGTGGGATCTTCAGGAAGCCCTGTGCTGATTCCGGAAACGGCTAAAAAGTAAAATAATACAGGCAAGGCAGACTTTCGTTGTAGCAATGCCTTGCCTGTATTTATATCTGTGATAGCCCCTTTTTCTCCTCAGGCATCCGGTATCTCGGGCTCTACCAGCTTTGCCAGCTTCTCCAGCGATTCCTGCCAGCCTAAATAACACATTTCCGGAGGTATAACGGAAGGAATTCCTTCCTGAGTAATTTTTATTTCTGTACCCGCAATAGTTTTTTTCAGTGAGACAGTGGTCGTCATTTCTCCCGGCAGGTTAGGATCGTCAAATTTATCCGTGTATTTCACCAGCTCATTAGGTTTGAGCTCGAGGTATGTTCCACCGAATGAATGGCCACTACCAGTTGAAAAGTTCTGGAATGACATTTTATGTGTACCACCTACTTTTACATCCATTTCATGAACGGTGCAAAGGAATCCATAAGGAGGCAACCATGAAGCGATAGCGGTAGCTTCTGTAAATGCCCGGTATACTTTTTCCGGACTTGTCTTTAGCATTCTGTGTAATGATACAGTGTTGTTTGACATGAGATATATTTTTTTGTTACAGCAAAGATGCTAAGAAGATTGAATTTGGATGGAGGGCGCTTAAGACAATTAAAGGGTTATTTGCGACCTGGCTGACAGATCAATTAATATGAAGATCGTCTGTTAATTCCTTAATGTTTTCCGCTACAAATTCCAGATCGTTATTAAACTGATGGCCGCCGTTCTCTATTATATGGACACTTGCCTGTGGCAGCTTTTGTGCATATAAAGAAAGATGTTCAAACGGCGCCTCATCATCATCCATGCTATGATACAGGAAGATGGGAATATGCTCCGGCAGCCTGCCGGGAAAATCATGGGGCAGTTTAAGACCTTTTACCCAGTCTTCATCGCCGCTCCACCAGGGCGTGGCGAGCAGAAAAATTCCGCTTATTCTTTTTTCGACCTTCGTTTCAGACAGGTACTTCAGCAAGAGCGAAGCGCCCAGGGAGTGCGCCACCAGGATAAGGTCTCCATTAATGTCATTCATCTCTTTACCGATCTGCCCGGGCCATCCAAAATCCGAAACACTTTCATCACTTTGCAGTTGCGGATAGCTTATTTCATAGCCGTTTCCCAGTGCTGCCTTTAATGAATCTACCAATTTCGCATCTGCTTCGTAGCCATTATCACCTCCGCCTTGTATAAATAACACCTGCTTTTTCATAATGAAAAATTTGTTGGGATGATGGAGATCAGTCGTAAACGAAGTTAAAAAATTCTCCTATAGCTTCCTTCGCTTCAGGATATGATCTCCTGGATCACCACCGGGCCCAGCAAACCGGAAGGGATCAACGGCATATCGCTTTTAAATGCAATATTCGTATGTGTTCGCCGTTCTTCCACTGGCAGTGCAGCATCGCCGATCAGCCGGTTGGGCCAGAGGTTCACCACTTCTATTTCCAACAGGTTATTGCCGGGTTTTACGGCGGCGGATATATCCACCCGCCAGGGCGCGGTCCACACAATACCCAGCGATTGCCCATTCAGCCAAACTTCCGCAATATGCCTTACCGTACCCAGGTGAAGAAAAAATTTTTTACCAGGCCTTGCTTTAGTATCCATGGTAAATTGTTTACTATACCTGGCTGTGCCGGAATAGTACCTGATGCCCGGCTCCGGCCTTTGGGTCCAGTCCTGTAAGGTAGCGAATTCAACTTCAGCAGGGCCACCCCAGGCGGTATCAAACTGTACCTTCCATGCGCCTTCCAGCTGCGATATGTCTGCGTACTGTGGAAAGCCCGGCACGCCTTTCTGCACGGCGATGCTTCCTTTGGCAGGCTGCTTTGAAAATACCACAAAGAAGGATTGGAAGGGCTGAAACTCCATCGCTACAATCGTTCTTCCTCCTGCCACAGTAAATGGGGCGTTCCTGGTTTCTGTAGTAACAGGATCCCATATTTCAGGTTGCCGGCCACTTACCCGGAACATGGCGTTCACTGCTGCCGAACGGTTATTACGATTAACCAGAAAGTATATTTCCATTCCCGCTGCTGAACGGTGAATGAAATCAATGTATGTGTCTGTGCCGTTATGTTCAAAATCGGGTGGAATGCCATCTTCCTGCAGGATCTCCCGTAAGGGTTTGTTCCAGTAAACCCTTCCCTTTCCGAAATGATGCTGCATCACTTTTGTCCCGTCACAATTTCCCCAGACCTCGTCTGCTAATCTTTTCACCACATCATCGCAGGCCGGATAGTTTTTCAAACCGGGATCCTGCAAGGGTTTGGGCCCCGCTACTGTAGCGCCATCCTTTACCAGGTTGCTGATCCTGGCCATGATCTCTGCAGGCATACGGGTGGTATCCGGCAATACCAATATTCGGTAACGCATCCCATCGGGCAATACCAACAGCCCGTCCTTTACCGCTACTCTTTCCATCAACACCTCTGCATTGCATACATCGTAATCATATCCTTTTCCAAGAGAAGGATCTGTATGCTTAGGTGCAACGATGTTAGGCGCCCAGTCTCCATTGTAATACAGTACATCTGCCACAAATCTTCCCTCTTGTAAAAGATACTGGCAGCGGCCAATATAGTCCAGAAAAGGGCCGCACTTGCTCCACCAGGTAACATTAGGATTAAAATGGGTACCGGCGCCGTATTCATAACCGGGCTTACCATCTTCGGGACGTGTAGCCGTAGAAGTATGGATCACCAGGCGGTTGATGCCTTCACAAAAGGCCCGGTCGGTGGCTTGCTTCAAAGAACCGGGGTAATCCGTCCAGTGGCGGAAGGAGGTAAAAGCTTCTGCTGAAGCTATTTTCTTTCCGTAGATATGTGCGGCAGATGCCGTCATTTTGGTTACTTTGTTCTGCCCATCTTCCAGGCGGGAAACGCCATAGGAAAGTCCCGCATCCAGTCCGCCTTCTTCATCATGCTTCAGGCCAAGCCAGAATTCGCCCATGGGCATATCGCTGCGACCCAGGTTTTTCAGGCCGTCCATACACATAGTCCCCGAACGGCTGGGGCCTGCGGCTTCGTTCTGTACCAGCAGGCCATGCTCGTGACATAGTTCAGCAAATCGTTTATAGTGACCATCTGCCATGCAGTCGGCTACCGTTTTACGATAATCATGGAGAAAGCGATCTGAAATTGCTGCACTGGAAATGATGTACCCGGCAAGCACTGGAAGAAAGGGGCGTGCGTCGTACCCACGATATTTCCTAAAGCGGCTAAGGATCTCTTCCGTCCAGTTAGGAAACCCATCCTCAAAGCTGTCGTCACAAAAATATTTCAATGTATTTTGTTCCCGCGGGCCGGCATCCTGCAGTAAGATCTTTCCCAGGTGCTCAAACTGCAGATCAACGCCTTCACTGCTAAGCCATCCAACAGAGAGACCGTCTGCTTCCGGAGGAGCGATCATCAGCCGTGATCCGGTCATCCTGTGGCCGGTGCGTACAATCGTCCATTCTCCCGGCGGCACTTCCCAGTCAAGATGACCGTCCGGCGAGACCTTCGCAGTAAGATCAATCACATCGGTAAAAGCTATGGGAGTGTCCTGCCCATTATTTTGCCAGGGCGTTAATACCGGCTGCATGAGGTCTTTAGCACGAATAAAATTGCTGGCATCCTTGCGGTTGGTCTTTGCGGAGAGCAGCTTTGCCCGATCATCTGTCAGTTTTGCCCCCGGCCTGCTTCCGCCGGGAAAAGCAACAACAGCGGTATCCCGGTAATCCAGCTTATCCAGGGGCAGGTCTATGTAGTCTTTATAACCGGGTGGATTGAACACGTTGTCATATCCGGCCCGGTGGCCTGGCAGCGGCAGCAGACCCGAAAACTTTCGTGGTCCTGTTACCGTTATCTCCGATTGCAGCACCCAACGGCCGGCATAACGGGGCGGTATCCAGGGACCACCCATTGCCCAGCCGGCGCACAGATTAACACCTACTTCAATATTCAAACGCTTTGCCTCGCGGATAGCATGCCGGTACAGTTCACGCCAATCTTCCGAAAGAAACTTTACGCCATCTGGCATTTTAGCTCCCCCCAGCCCGCTGGCAGAGTTGACCAGCAGCACGCCGCCCATACCTTTTGCACGGAACTCTTCCAGGTCGCGGGTAATACCCTCTCTGCTTACCAGCCCATTGAACCACCACCAGTAGCAAGCTGGCTTTACAGGATCAGGAGGATGTATGAAAAACTTTCCGACTTCATTGTATGGTGTGCTGGCAAAAGCATTACTGCCGGCCAGGAATGCTGACAGGCCGCCGGCATGTACCAGGCTTAGTGAGGTAAGGGACCCGAGCTGTATGAATTTCCTTCGGTGCATCTTCATGAAGGTGACTTGTTTAAGATAGGAATATGACTAAAAATAAATATTACTAAATAAAATTTAAGTCATAAAATAAAATAAATTAAATTTTATGAAATAAAAATAAACCACCTATACTGGATATATTTACGTCTGAAATAACCAAACCCATATCTATGAAAAAAACCTATCGTACCTGTATTGCTGTACTTATTGCGGTCACATTAATGGGGTCATGGCTGACCTCCTGCAAAAGAGAACTACTTCCGGAAAAAAAAGTAATGTCTGCTATGTTCAGCGCCAGCACCTATACTGTGCTGACTACGCAACGGCCCGGACTTCCTCCAGTGGCTGACGGCCCCGTTGAGCTGGGTATGCGGTTCAAGTCCTCCACACCCGGCACTATTACCAAATTCAGATATTATAAAGTGGCGGGAGAAACGGGCACGCATACCGCACGCTTATGGTCTGCCAATGGCAAGCTGCTGAAAACCGCTGCTTTTGCTGCGGAAACAGATACCGGCTGGCAGACGGTCACATTGGATATCCCCTATCCTATCGGCGCAGATACCGTGTATGTCATCGCGGTAAATGCCCAGAGCCGTTATGCGGCCACTACGCAGGGAATGGCCAATGCCATCAGCAATGGCCCGCTGAGCAGCATTGCCGGTAATAACGGGGTATACAATTATACCAGCGGCGGTTTCCCGGCCAGCACCTACAACAACACGAATTATTTCCGGGATATTGAATTTGTGCCCACGCAGGGAGACCCGGAAGCACCTACAGCGCCCGCTAACCTTAGCGCTACCAATATTACCGCCAGCAGCGCCACACTCAGCTGGTCTGCCGCAACAGACAATGTGGGCGTTACTGCGTACGAGGTATACCGTAACGGCACGCTCATTGACACAGTGCAGGGCACCACGGTAAGCGTTTCTCATTTAAATACCGGAGGGCTTTACAGCTTTTATGTAAAAGCAAGGGATGCATTCGGCAACCGCTCTGCAGCCAGTAACCTCGCGGACTTTACCACACTGAATACCAGCGGCATCACACACGGTTCCCAGCTTACTACCGCAATGGTAGGGCCACAGGGAATCGGCATCAGCAGCTTCACCACCGTAGCTGGTGGTACATTCAACGGCACAGCACTGAGCAGCTGGGGCAACGCGGCGCGTACGGTAGGCGCCGGTGGAGAAACCATTGACGGTTACTGGTTCCCGGCAGGTACGGTCGTGCTGCAAGGCGCCAATATCAGTTCACGGCTTACGGTTACCGGCGGCTGGCTGGTGCTGAGGGGCTGTAAGGGCGCGATGCTCGTAGATCATCCCGCGGGTAACGGTGGTGGTGCGGCGGCCCTGTTTTGCCAGCTGGGTGAATTCAGCACAGGCGGTCTTAAAGACGCACGGCAACCGGCAGCGTCTATCGTGTACCGTTGCTATTTCCCGCATAGCGGTCTGGAGAATGTATATGCGGACAATGTCACCGTACTGGAATCCTGGATCACTCCCGACCCGGATACGGTTGGATCAGAACATATTGACGGGATACAAACCTGGGGCGGGCAACGTTACCTCAATTTCTCCCGCAACCACCTGGAATTCAATCCGCCGCACACCGCACCTTTTGGTCTTTCCGGTCTGATAGCTATGTATTCAGATGGTGCGCAGAACGGTTACGATGGGTATGATCATGTAATTGTAAATGACAATTACTTTATCCTGAATGCCTATGGTATTGCGCTGCATGCACCGCTGGCAGTGCCGGTCACCAATATGACCGTTACGGGTAACCGCTGGACCTGGAGCAGCGCTGCAGAGGACGAGAACTATACGAATGCGGTATATCATAATACCAGCTGGTCTATCCCGGATTATAACGAAAACAGTGGCAATAACAACTACTGGCAGAACAACCAATGGGCAGACGGCCCTCATAAAGGTTCATTCCTGTTGCCGGACAACCGCACATCAGTGACAGATCTCTAAAGATATAAGACCTGCATGGCTCCCCGCTACGGCGGGGGCCATTGGTTTCAATTATGTATCTTAGCGCGCATGGAATCCAAGGGTCTACATATTTCTATTCTTCGTTACCGCACCAATGCCCCCAATCCAAGAGCGAAAATAATGCTGCAACAAAACCTGATCTCTTTCCTGCTTGACGGCGAAAAAACGGTTCATTATGCGGGCACTCAGGTTACAGTAGCACCCCATCAGTTTGTCATGTTAGCCGCCGGAAATTGCATCATGAGTGAAAAGGTGGCCGCAAAAAATGCAGATTATCACAGCATCCTTATTTTCTTTGACAATAGTCTGCTGGCTGATTTTTTTGACCGCCATTCTCCACTACTTGGTCAACAGGCAAAACAAGCAGACCATCGTCCGTTCCTGTTGTTTGAAAAAGATGATTTCCTGGCGAATTTTACCCGTTCTCTTGACTGCATGCTTAGCGGTGATAAACCTATCTATTATGAACTACAAAAGGTTAAACTGGAAGAGCTGTTCTTATATCTTGCTATTCACTACCCGGGGCAGCTGCAACAGATCGGCCATATGAGCGCCGAAGCAAACGAGGACCTGATTGTCCGCCAGGCGGTGACATCTCATATAGACAGTAATATCACAGTGGAGGAGCTGGCCTTTTTATGTAACATGAGCCTGTCTTCCTTTAAGCGCAGGTTTGCCCGTATCTATGGCAATAGTCCTAACCGCTGGTTACTGGAAAAAAGAATGGAAAGAGCCGCTAAAATGTTACGGCAGGATAAACGTAAGGCGAGTGAGATCTACTATGAGCTTGGGTATGAGAACCTGTCCAGCTTCATTCAATCATTCAAGCAAGTTTACGGCACCACTCCCAAACAGTACCAGTTATTAAATTGAACGTTTAGCAACACTTTCTGAACGACTGCCTATCCTTTGCTGCCTGTCTTCGCATCTACCTTTGGGTCACAATTCAAACAAAACCAAAAAAAGATGATGACAACAGATGCACTGAACGGACAAACGTTCACATTGAAAAGCAAGGAACTTGGCGGGCAGCTGACCAATCAGCAATATGCAATTGGTATGGGATTTAATGGCCAAAACCGGTCTCCACAATTATATTGGGAGCATGCACCAAAGGACACGCAGAGCTTTGCAGTAACGATCTATGACCTGGATGCGCCTACAGGCAGCGGTTTTTGGCACTGGGTGGTCTTCAATATCCCGAAACATGTACATGAGCTGGTTGCCGGAGCCGGTGATCCGGAAAAGCACCTCCTTCCGGAGGGTGCGATACAAAGCAATACAGATGCCGGTGCGCCTGGTTATATTGGTGCGGCTCCTAACGAGGGACCTGCTCACCGTTACCTGATCACGGTATATGCACTCAGCAAAACTCTGGAATTGGATAAAAATGCAACACCCGCTTTCGTAGGTTTTAATATGCATTTTGCAACACTTGCCAAGGCTTCGCTGGTGGTCTATGGGCAAAAGCATTAAGATATACATCATTTGCCCCGGCATTTTAAGGCGCCGGGGCAAATGATATTACTTAAAAAAAGGGGCAAAAGACGCTTCATTCAAAATCTCCTTTGCCATCATGTCAAGTTTAGCATAGGTGGCTTTGTACAAAAAGACAGCCATACTCACCCGCTTTACACCGCAATCGGTCAACGCGGATATGGAAGCAGCTTTGGCAAAGCCTACCACATTTACAGGCAAAGCTGTTGACGAAACAATTTCCCGGATTATCTGTGTGTCTTGAACACCCGTTACAAATAAGCCATCCGCGCCGGCATCCTGGTAGCGTTGGGCCCTGCCTATGGTAGTTTCCAGTGGCGATGGTAATTTTTGCAAAAAAACATCCGTCCGGGCATTGATAAATAACAGCTGATTTGTTTTAAGCAGATAGTTTTTGATACTGCGTAGCTTCTTCAGATAAATATCTTCTCCCTGTGCATCTTCCAGGTTGATGCCAACTACTCCATTGTCAATGAGCTGCTGAATGTGTTCATTCAGTAGATTCAGATCATCCGTATACCCCCTTTCAACATCTACTGATAAGGGTACAGATACGCTGGCTTTGATACGCTTAACTATATACAACAACTCAGCGAATGGGATGTGCTCCCCATCTTTGTAGCCAAGTGAATCTGCAATCGCCCCGCTTGAGGTAGCCACTGCCTCAAAACCGCTGCTCTCTGCTATTTGTGCGCTTTTAGCATTCCAAACGTTGGCAAGTAGCAAGGGTTGCGATTGATGGTGAAGCTGCCGGAATTTTTCGTAATCATTCATATGCCTACTCTGTTTGTCCACAAAGCTAAGATCTATACTAGTAACCAAAGGGGTGTGCGGTAGACTTTTGGACGGGTAGTTTTAGACTTTACCATGGGCTAATTCCTGTTTCCGGCGCGTTGTCGTCACTGAAGAACTGACCCGTTGGTCCGTCTGGTCCCAGGACGGCAGCTTTCACCACCCTGGCGGCTGCATCCGTTACAGTTCCTGGTCCGCTGAAGCCATTAAACTCTGTGGCGGTATAGCCAGGATCCACGACATTTACCTTGAAGGAAGTATTGCGCAGATCATAGGCCAGCACGGTGGTATATCCATTAAGAGCGGCTTTGGACGTCACATAAGACGCTGGTTTCACTACATAATATTTCCATGCAGGATCATTTTGCAGGGTGATCGAGCCCAGACCTGAGGTAACATTAACGATCCTTGGTTGCGGCGATTGGCGCAGCAGGTCTATAAATGCCTGTGTTACGGCTATAACACCGAAGAAATTGGTTTCAAATACCTGCTTAAATATACTGATGTCCGTTTCCAGTGGCGGCTGCTGCATACCGCCCAGGATGCCAGCGTTATTGATCAGCACGTCCAGCACCTGTGTTTTCCTGCCAAGGACCTCACGGGCGGCCTTGATAGATACAACATCGTCCACATTGATCTCTATGGGTTCCACATTGCTTAAACCTTCTGACTGCAGCTGGCTGACGGCCTGCTGTCCATTTTGCATGTTCCGGCAGCCCAGGTATACATAATAACCTTGCTGTAATAACTGCCTGGCTGCTTCAAAGCCGATGCTCCTGTTTGCTCCTGTGATAAGTACTGTTTTCATATTCGATTATTTAACAGTACAAAGCTACTTTGCATCAGGGGCCTGGCTGGAACACATTCAATGGTATTAATGGTACATTTTGCGGATACTGGTCCGGTACTCGGCAGGCGTCAGACCGGTTTCACGTTTAAAGAAGCGGTTAAAATAAGATGCATCTGCAAAACCGAGGTCAAAGGCAATTTCTTTTAAGGGGTGCTGGGTATGAAAGAGCAGGCGCCGGGCTTCCAGTATCATCCGGTCATGAATATGCTTGATGGCTGGTTTACCGCTTTGGGCTTTCACCACCTCGCTTAAATGGCCGGGGGAAATATGCAGCAGGGAAGCATAGTCTCCTACTTCGCGCAGCTCGCGGAAGCGTTCGTTTATTTTCTCCTGGAAATGCTTCAGCAACAACTTATCTGCTGAAGCAGCGTCATCCTTGAATTGGGCTGTATACAGGCGGCTCAGATAAGTAAGCAGCACGGTCAGGTAGGCGGTCAGCATGCGCTGCTGCCATTCGCCGGGACGCTGGTACTCTGTATTGATCTTGACCAGCATGTCTTCTATAAAGCTGATATCGGCTGTTGTAAGCAGCAATTCATGGCGGTTCTGCGGGTTTTGCAGCAGCGGCAGCTTACTTAATGCGGCATTTTCCTGGAATGACAGGAACTCGGGTGTAAAAGCGATACCGGTGCTCCACAGTTGTTTGAATTCTTCCTTTACGATGATCTGATTGGGGCTGGTAAAGTAAATCGTGTTATCCTGCAGTATGTAAGGCGTCATGTCTATCCATTGCCGGGTACGTGCCCGCCTGACGAAAACGATCAGGTAATGGTCCTTCCGGTGAGGGACCAGCAGATCCGAATGCTCTGGCAGATTGCCTTTAAAATTATATACTCTGAAGTAGGGATTACCGGTTAGCCCGTCTGGCACCAGACGGTAAACCGGTACTTGTTTATTGTGATCGAGTATGTGCATTGCCTGGTAACGATCCGCAAAGTTACTTTATTTGTGCCGGTTATCCAGTCAGCCCGTAGATTACACACAATTTTCTTTATTTTAGACCTAACCTATAAACGGCACCATATGAGCAAGCAAGTACAGTACATCAACCCTGAGGGGCTTTTCAAAAACCCGGCATTCACACAAGTGGTAACTACAGAAGGAAAAGGAAAGACCATTTACGTCGGCGGACAAGACGCTGTAAATGCGCAGGGAGAAATAGTTGGCAAGGGCGACATTGGCGAACAGACAGAACAGGTGATGAAGAATCTGCAAACCGCACTTGCGGCCTGCGGAGCAACTTTTGATCACCTGGTAAAATTATCCATATACATTGTTCAGGGGCAGGACCTGTATAGCGGGTTCCGGGCATCTCAAAAATATTTAGGCCATCTGAAAAATCCTCCGGCCATTTCCGGCTTCTTCGTTGTAGCGCTGGCAAATCCGGCCTATTTGGTAGAAGTAGAGGCGATCGCATTTGTTCCGGAAGAATAAGGTGCTCAAGCAGTGCTCTTCCTAACGGATTTATCTTCCTTCAATTACTAAACTAAGTACGAGGTTATGGGAAATCATACGATCATACTGGCGCCTATGTTATATCTCAAAGACCTGGCTGCCGCTATTGAGTTTTACACAAATGCGTTTGATGCCGTTGAACAATGGCATGTCAGTAATCCGGATGGCAGTATTCATGTTGCAGAGATGACAATTGGCACTGCTTTATTCCGCATGCATGAAGAGATGGGCGGGGATAATAATTTAAGTCCGGATACCGCAAAAGGCACCACTGTTGTCCTGGGCTTACTGGTACCCGATCCGGATGCTGTTGCGGCCAAAGCAGAAGCTGCTGGTGGAACTATATTAAGCCCGGTAAAGGATTATGAATATGGCTATCGCCAGGGCACAATAAAAGACCCATTTGGCCACCACTGGCAGGTGGAAAAAACTCCGGCTGGCCCTCCATTGGGGGCAAAGTGATGGAGCGATCAAGAACCTATTTTCCGCCTTCACGGAAAAGTGTGCGAAAATGAACAATTCTCTGTTCACCGGTGAACAGCAACAAATAAAAAAGGCTACACAGCCCCTTCCCGGTCCTGTGTAACCTTTGCCTGCAAATACAATTATGCGCGGCTGCCTGTCTGTTCAATCTTCGTTAGCTGAGCAAGTGTATATGCCCCGATTGCCATGACCAGGTCGCGGACAGCTACATCAAAGTAATTTCCGCCGACGATTAGCTGCAATGCTATACAGATCAGCCAGGCCATTACAATATAGGCCCCTATGAGCGGTCTGACAAGCACAACAATGCCGGCTATGATCTCAATAATACCCACTATTTTCATAAAGACCAGGGGATCAAAGGGAACCATTCCCTTATTGTTGCCCAGGTAGTCTACCCAATTGGTGAGCAGGTTGGTAAATTTGTCTAAACCGGCCACTATGGGCACAATACCGAATGTCAGCCTTAATGTGTTCTGGATCTGTTTGATGCTCGACATGATAAATCTTTTTGTTACATACATTAGAGCAAGCACCATGGAAATGGTTACAAATCTTTTATTTTTCTTAATTTTTAGTGGGATTTGTAACCTTTTGATAACTATTTCATCTAAATGATATGACTGATGAGGAACTTATCGCGAGGATACTGGCCGGCGAAAAACGCTTATTTGAACTGTTGATCCGCAAATATAACCAGCGCTTATACCGGATAGGCATGTCTATCCTGGAAAATGAAGCAGAGGCAGAAGATGCCATGCAAACAGCCTACATCAACGCTTATGAACATCTGTCCGGTTTTGAGCAACGGTCCTCCTTTGGCACCTGGCTGACAAGGATCATGCTTAACCAATGTTATGAGCAGAAACGGAAAAGCAAGCAGGTGCTTGTTAATTTAGAACCAGATAATTTTGTAACTATGAATACAGCGGTAAATGAGCTGGCTAATAAGGAACTGAGTGGCGCCCTGCAGCAGGCTGTTGCAAAATTGCCGGAAAAGTACCGTCTTGTTTTTGTTCTGCGGGAGATCGAGGATCTGTCTGTCCGCGAAACCTCTGCCACCTTAAATATCGAGGAGTCTAATGTCAAGGTTCGTCTCAACAGGGCCAAAAGCATGCTGCGGGAGAACCTGAACAGCTATATGAAAGACTATGTTTACAGCTTCCATCTTACAAAATGTGACCGGATCGTAAATAATGTATTGAGTCGTTTAGGGATAACCCCTTAACTTAATGATTGTTCATTTCTCCATGATCATAGCTGATCACCCGTGAAAGCTTCCAGGTCTTATCCTTTTGTTGCCACACGTGAATGAATTTATAGGTGCCGCTGATATGTTCCGCCTGTCCGGGGTTAGTATGGTAAAAACGATGAATCCCTATTTCCAGGGCGCCGGTTTCTCCCAGCTTGTGGATCTCTAAGGTATTTTTAAGCAGTTCCCGCCGTATATGTGAATTCCTGGCGCACATTTCCCGGATGGATTGCATCTCTTCATCCTGGTAGTGTAAACCGCCTAAGTCGTGGTAAAATTCAAAATCATTGGTCAGAAAATTCCTATAGGAGGCAGTATCGCAATGATTAAATGCACTGAAGAAAATACTGTCTTGTTTGTAAATTTCTTTATACAACTCATCCTGTGTTTGTCCGTACATCTTTAGAACTGTGAAGACAATGATTGTCATGGTTGCCAGTATTCGTCTTGCCATTTGAGCTTTGTTTTATTTTACTTATTCGATAAACATAAGGTTTGAACAGCCTTGAACGGGTTTGAACAAGCCCAAACCACGCCCCTAACTTAGCAGTATCAAACCTTAAAGTTAAAAAACGGCGGGAAGGTTTACAATTGAAAACCCCACAGTGAAGCTGCCACTGAAGAAAGACAAGAATGAGATCCCGATCGGACTGGCCGCTTATTTCTACGGATGGGGCATTATTGCGCGATTGGATGATACGCCGGGCATTCATCTGCCAAACAAAAATTAATATAAAAACCCACCACTGCGGCGGGTTTTATTTTTTACCTTATAAAAACTAAAAAAACCTTCTCTATTTTAATAACCACGCAAATGCGCTCTGCATAAACTCAGCGCATTGATAATTATCCACTCCTGCCCATTTCGTCATGTAGAGTGATACCATACCATCTCCCATCGCAATGATCTTCCCTCCTTCTTTGAGACCTTTATAAACACCAAATGACTGGTTCTTCATTTGGTTACTGAAACAAAAAGGAGCGCCTCCTACTACGATCCTGGCGCCGTGGTAGGGAATAGAGAGCTGCTTATCTGTGATAAGACCGGCTTTTGTATAACCGCCGCTGGTGGAATCAGGACTGTTGTTCTTATACGTAATACCGTAAGGGCTTACAATATCATTCACATTTGTTTGCGTCAGCGTTGACCAATAATCTTCGTCCATGGCCAAAAACAGCGCCCCTCCCTTGCGAAGGTATTGCTGGATGGCCTTGATCTCTTCCTGGCTGAATTTAGAAGTAGGCACATGAATAAATAACAGATCACAACTGGCCAGATCTTTTGGCGTTATACTGCCTTTCTGGTAACGTACATCTGCGTTCAGTGAAGTGGCATTCTTTTCAATCTCACCGGTCATATATTTCACTCTTTCAACGGGGGACATATCATTTCCTTTAGCAGTAGCCGGATCGTCGTAAAAGCGCTGGCCATGCGCAACATCTACAACGATATGCTGCTTAGCAGGGGCGCTCTGCGCAGACAAGCTGTTTGCAAAAGGCGGCATGCAAGTGGCCAAGATAGCTATACGTATAGCTGTTTTCATAAACCGGGATTTTGATATTGTTGATGATGTCAAATACTTTGCCAGCAGAATAAGATAGTCTAAATGCAATCATAAACAAGCAGTTGTGCGCACCTCCAAAGGAGTGCATTGTTCGAATATGAACACCGGTGTACGATTTTACTATTTATCAAAATGAGCACCTGGTTCTATTTGGTGACTAAACTTATTCTTAAGCAGCAGTCCGTTAATATATTGCCGGAATGATTTGCTAAGGCCATCCAACATATAATAAGTGTTCTCTCCCTGCCCTTGTTTGCCTTGTTTCTGTGCAGGTATATCTATGTCGGAATGAAGCCTGTTGCAGTCCAGGCAAATAAGGACCTGTGCAACCGGTTTGTTCTTAAAAAAATAAACAACTCCGCAATGCGGATCAAAACAGGCAGCGGTTCCATTGCCATAGGACTTCCTGTCGCCCAATCTTACATTCAACATTTTTATAGTTCCTGCATCTAGCTGGCTTTGCTTCAAAATTGTCTGTACAGGTTTTCCGTTATTATCAACAATTAATGCGCCTTTGTCTCCACTACGTTCAAAGTCGTAAAATACCACCTTGTCGAATTGAAGGCTCAGGAAAGGGTTCTTTGTCTGACCGGTTACGGAAAGGGACAGTATCAACAGTAAAATAAAATATGGGAATACTCTTTTAAAGCTCATAGGTTTAGCTCTATATCTTTTTATCGGTATACCGTAAAGATGCAGGAGATATTATCATTCCACAAGGCGTTGTGGAAAATTAACATATTATTTCAACTCCGCCCTGATCCTGCTCAAACTCACCTGCGTCATGCCGAGGTAGGATGCGATATAACCCAGCTGCACTCTTTGCAGTAATTCAGGATCTGTAGCGATCAGTTCTTTGTAGCGTTCCATGGCGGTTCTGCATTGCCTGAAAATAAGCCGTTCTTCTACTTTTATCAGTTCCTGCTCCGCGAATTTCCGACCCCAGTTGGCGATATGAATATCTTCTTCGAAAAGGTTGCGCAGGTTGCCGGTTTGCATTTCATACAGCTCACAAGGCTCCAGCAACTGGATATTTTCATATCCCTTTTTATCGTGCACGTAGCTATTCATGGAAATAACGGTATCACCTTCCTTGCCGAACCAGAAAGTAACCTCGCTATCCGCTGTTTCTGCATAGGCACGTACCATGCCTTTTCGTATGAAGTAGATGTTTGAGCTGACCTTATTTACTTTGAACAGCAGGTGGCCCCGGTCAAAAGCGGTTTCCGAGATATACGCTTTCAGCAGGTCTTTCGAAGGCTGCGGCAGCACGTATACATTGTCTAATATCGCATCAATGTCCATTAGCTGTTTGTTTACCTGGATCCACCGGGAACAGGTTGAGGTGTAGTAGTAGGTCCCTCCACGGTGAGTCTACCGTCTTTTGAGATATGCATCCGGTCGATGAATACAACGCGTTGATCTCCTGTGGCCGAAGTGCGGGCATGATATACGCAGAACATCTCTTTTCCGTCCGGCGAATACGTAATGCTGTTGTGACCTGTGCCGGTTACAACGCCACCTTTCTCCACATTCTTTTGCAGTACGGGATTATTGGCAGCCTTGGTAAATGGCCCCAGCGGGCTTTTTGAAGTAGCATAGCCCACCGCGTAGTTCCTGCCACCGAAGTAGTTAGCGGAGTACATGATATAATAAATACTCCCTTTTTTGAAAGCCACAGAACCTTCTGTCCAACGGCGGTTAACTTCTTTTGAGGTAACGGAGCGGCTTTCCCATTCTGCCTGCTTATCGCCCATTTTAACCGGAGGACGTAATAAAAGTACCGGCTCTCCTATCGTGCCACTGAAATCAGGTTTTAACTCAACGCCGTACACCCAGCTTTCTTCAACGGACTGGAACCATCCTTGCTTTTTTGCCCAATCCGCAACTTCACTTTCCACCGCATGTTTGTAACAACAACGGGAGTAATACAGGTAGGCTTTACCATCTTCAGTAAATAATACGTTGGCGTCAATAATGGGATAGCCGGGATCAAAGACAGGCTTGTTACTGAGATCGGTGAATGGCCCTGTGGGTTTGTCTGCAACAGCCACTCCAACACGAAAGTTCTCCAGCTCTTTATTGGGATTTTCCTTCCATTGCGCGCTATAGAACATATAAAACCTGCCATTGTGCTCATACACTTCAGGCGCCCAATAGGCCCCGTTCCATGCGGCAGTAGAATCACTCCAGCCGTTTGTGTTATTGGCATAGTATACCTGGCCTTCGCTTTTCCAATGTACAAGATCAGATGAGGAATAAGCGGCAAAGCCATTTCTGGCAATGCCGCCGGTTCCGTACATATAATATTTGTCGCCTTTTACGTGCAAGACATATGGATCACCAAATTCAACCGCTAATGGGTTCTGATAGGTATCGCCTGCAGACCGGGCAGCCTGGGCCATCAATTCCGGGACACTGGCAGTCAGCAACAGGGCACATCCAAGCAAAGTATTTACTATCCGCTTCATTACTAATATTTTAAAAGACAAGGAGCTTTGGCGGATAAATTTATAATAAATTTTGGAGGATGCTACGAAATTAGTATCTATAATCTTACTGCAGCGATCAGGCCCGCCAGTACTGCTAAAGTGATCAACAGGTAATAGATCTTCCTGGTATATGGCTTATCTGCATACATGGCATTGATCACAGTAATAGCCAGGAAGATGGCCGTCTTCGGTACTATCTTAAAATAGTTGACATGCGGGTACTTCAATAGCACAAGCCCTATGCCGCTCAGGAAAATAATAATTCCAAGTACCAGGCCTGTTTTGTCCCGCTGCCCCTCTCCTCTCCGGGGCCATAACATGGCCAATGTGAAAAGGTAAGCCAGAAAAGCGCTAAAATGAATGAGCAATACGGTGTTAAATACCAGCATAATCTTGATTTTGAAACAAAGCTAAGCCGCCCGGTCTGCCCATTCATTCACCTGGGTTAATAAACGTAAACGTGGCTAGTGAGAGTGCACAGGCGCTGTTGCTGCCGTTTTTATCTGCAAGCGCTCACACCATCCCTGGAAATCACGGTGGATCTGCTGCAGGATCTGTTTCTGATCCGGCGTGAGCTCCAGTGCATGTGCACGGCTGATCGTGCGGATGGGTATACCGCGCTGCTGGAGGAAATACTTTGCGCTCAGGGGATAAGCAACGTGGATCAGCGGGTCTGCCCGTTGTAATTCAGACTGGATCCAGCGCACGTCTTCCTGGCGGCTTTCATCATTCACATGATCGCAGAGCCATACCAGTATCTCGGGATAGAAATTCCCGGAAATGGAAGACATGCCTGCCGCGCCCATCTGCATGGAAGCCACCGCATTGGGCGTATGCGCATCATAGAACTCCAGCCGGCTGCCGGCTGTAACGGCAAGCTTAGCCCGTACCTGCTCCACATTGCAGGAAGTGTCCTTGTGGTAGATCAGCCGGTTGGTAGCCAACAGCGTTTCCAGGATCTCCGGTGTGATGATCCGTTTATAGGGCGCCGGACATTCGTATAGTCCCAGTGGAATATTGCCTGTCAGGGAAAAGAGCTCATCAAAGCGCTGCAGCAGGGTGCTGTCCGGCTCATCTATATTGGCAAAATGGCCGGTGATCATGATCACGGAATCCACGCCGGTATCATAGATCTTTTGCGTGAAGAGTGCTTTATCCTTTATGGTAAGTCCGAAAGAACCGGTAGCCACCACGGGCACCCGGCCATTTACATAGCGTACCACATGCCGGGTGAGCTCCAGGCGTTCGTCTTCACTGATGCTATACATTTCGGAAGACAAACAATTGGCGAAAAAACCTTTCACACCCGCATCTAAATAAAAGTCTATCAGATGTTCCACCATCTCCAGGTCAATCTGTGCTTTCAGGTTGAAAGGGGTGATCATCACCGGTACAAATTTCTTTTCCATAAGAAACGATTTTTATAATCAGGAAGTTTTAAGCCGTTGCACACGTGTAAGCAGCATGCCAGCCAGGAATATCGTCAGCGTACCCACTACTATCACCATATTCGCGTGCAGATGGCTGCGTAAATGTTCCCAGTCCGGAGGCAGGTATTTTGATAACGACATCCATACAATGATCAGAATGCCGATAATGGTGGCTGTCACGGCTGCTGCATTTTTGATCTCAGCTACCATTCCCAGGAGGAACAATCCCAGCATTCCTCCCGCAAAGATGCCGGACAGTTCCCACCATATGTCCAGTATACTGCCCACCCCTATCATGGAAATGCCTACGCCTATGGCCAGGATGCCTACCAATGTGGAAGCGAGATACAACACTCTCATTTCCCTGCCGGGAGTTACACCCGGATTGATATAACGCTGGTATATATCTTTCAGGAAAACGGTAGCCGTACTGTTCATACCGCTGCTGACTGTGCTCATGGCTGCCGATAAAATAGCAGCCACCGTCAGTCCCATCAATCCGGACGGCACTTTGTTGACCATAAACCAGGGCAATACCTTATCGCCATAATCCGCCGGCTGCAGCGATGAAATTGGCACATGACGTTCTGCCGCCGCCTGCTGCTTTACCGCCAGCAATACCTCCGGGTGTTGTTGCGCATAGGCATACAATGAAGTGCCGATAAAAAAGAACACCAGGCTCACAGGTACGTACCAGTATACGCACAACCAGATGCTGCGGGAAGCTTCCTTCTCTGATCTGGCCGTATGGTAACGTTGCACGTAGTTCTGGTCCATACCGAAATTATTCAGGTTAATAAAGAAGCCATATAGCAACACCACCCAGAAGGTAGAATGGCTAAAATCACTCAGGCTGAAGCTACCGGGAGAGAATTTCCCATCCGCTATGCCAATGCGGAAAATATCTCCTACGCCATTATTCATACCGGCAATCACGAGGCAGAGGATCATGACTGCACCTGTGGTTTTCACGATGCCCTGCAGCACTTCTGTCCAGATCACCGCTTCCATGCCTCCCAGTACGGTGTATACAATGATACAGATCCCTGTTACCCAGATAATAGTACGCATTTCTAGTCCGGTGAGGGCTTGCAATGCCAGTGCCGCGCCAAAGAAGATAGAACCCATCCTCGCCAGCTGCATCAGGATAAAGCATACCGTAGCATAAGTTCTGGCCCAGGGACCAAAGCGCTGCTCCAGGTGGGTGTAGGCACTTACCGCTCCGCTTCTGCGGTAGAACGGCACAAAATATTTTGCTGCAATAAAGGCCGCCAGCGGCATGGACAAGCTGAAAACAAAGGCATTCCAGTTACTGCCGAAGGCCTTTCCGGGCACTCCCAGGAAGGTATTGCTGCTCAGAAAAGTAGCGTATAAAGAAAGCCCCAATGCCCAGCCGGGAATGGTTCCGGACGCGGTAGTGAACTGTGCCGCACTTTTATTCTTCCGCGAAAACCGGACCCCAATCAGGATCATTCCCAACAAATAGACGGCTATTACCGCCAGATCAATTAAAGGCAATTGCTGCATATCAGTGCTAAGATTTTCATACGTGGTCTGTTGCGAAGGTTGCCATTTTTTGTGGATGAAACAATGTTTTCAATTATTAAAAGAATGGCTTAAATTACTGTGCGATGAATCAACTGTCTGTCAGCGCTCCCATCACCAGGATCTTACCGGACTACCTGAAACGCAAGCTGGAAAAGCATCCGCTTGGAAGAAACCTTTTTATAACGGCGATAGGGCTCTATCCGGAGCATGTCGCAAAAGAGATCAGCGAGCCGCAGGGCGTGCCCGTATATACCTTGATATATGCTGCACAGGGAAAGGGATGGCTGGAAACAGGCAGAAAAACGAGCAAGGTGCATCCCAGTCAATACCTGGTGATCCCGAAGAATACGCGTTTCCGCTGCTTTCCCGATCCGGCGGCTCCCTGGCGGATTTACACGGTACAGTTTTCCGGCAAGCTGGCAGATGATATTTTCAGTTACCTGGGCAATGGCGTTAAACCACGCAGCACGCCCCCACTGGTGGGCCGTAACGCGCAGTTTGATGATATCCTGCACCATCTTGACCTGATGAACAACATTGAGAACCTGCTGTACGCCAATTTCCGTTTTTACAGTTTCCTGGGCACTTTCCGGCTCACTGTTTTCAATTACATGAAAAAAGGGGCTGATAATATTATAGAACAATGTATTCAGCTGATGAAAGAAAAACTGGATCAGCAGCTGACACTGGCAGATCTATCGGAACAAATGCATTTATCCGCGTCCTACCTGTCAGCCCTGTTCAAGGAGAAAACAAGATACTCCCCGATCCAGCTGTTTACCTCTCTGCGCATGCAGAAAGCCAGCCAGCTGCTGAAGGAGACGAAGCTTACTGTAAAAGATATTTCTTCAGAGATGGGATACCCGGATCCTTATACTTTTTCCAGGTCGTTTAAACTGGTAATGGGCGTATCTCCGAAAAAATTCAGGGATAAATTATAATACAAAATAGTATAACCCGTGAAATACCAGCGTTTAAAAAGTAATTATCACCTTTCCAAATGCCTGCCCTGACTTAAACCTATGAAAAGCATCCTGTACTTTTTCTAAAGGGAAAACGCTGTCAATAACGGGTTTACTATTATTCTTTTCTATGGCGTTCACGAGGGCTCTTAACTCTTCTGCATTGCCTACTGAATAAGCCTGCAGGCGAACATAGTTCGTGATAAGCGGGATCAGGTCTATGGTCAGCTTAGTACCTGTCATCAGGCCGATCAGGCCAACAAAGCCATGCTGCTTTACCGAGAGGATGCTTTGTTCAATGGTATCCGGGCCGGCCACATCGAGCGTCACATCTACACCAATACCGCCATTCAGGCGCCTTACTTCACTGCTCCACTCCGGGAAGTCTTTATAGTTGATCACGGCATCGGCTCCCAGGTCTTTCAGCTTTTGCTCTTTCTCTTTGCTGCTTGTAGTCGCAATCACTTTTAAACCGAACATTTTGGCTATCTGCAGGGCGAACAGGGAAACACCGCCGCTGCCCTGGATCAATATAGTTTGTCCGGCGCGGATATTAGCCTGTTCAACAAGGCAGGTCCAGACCGTTAGTCCGGCAATGGATAATGGTGCTGCTTCTATATCTGTAAGATTGTTAGGAGTGCTTACAAGTGTATTCTCCGGCTGCACGGTATATTCTGCCAGCAGGCCGGGTGCAGAAAAGCTGGTTCTTAACTGATCATGATAAGGAGTATTCTTTCCTGCTTCCCAGCGGGAAATAAAGGGGATAATAACACGATCGCCTTTCTTCCAGCGAGTCACTTTGCTACCTACACTTTCTACAATGCCCACTCCTTCAGAAACCGGGGTATGCGGAAGCTGGATACCGAAAGGGATCCTGTTCTCCACTACGATGAGGTCATGAAACTCCAATGCTACGGCGGTAGTCTTTACCAGCACCTCGTTTTCGCCAATGGCGGGTACAGGGACCTCTTTCAGCTGTAAATGCGCTATGCCGAACTGTTCGAGTTGAATTGCTTTCATAAGTCAAATTTATGAAGCAAATGTAAGGTTCGGATATCATTAGGAAAGGGGTTAAATGGACATTGTAAGAGGCCGGTTTGGACAATCTACAATAATTTTTATATCTTATCCCGTCAATGGCGAACTGACGCACTCTATTCTGTACAATTAAGTAGTTAAACGTAAAAACCACGTGATGAAATTTCTCTTGTTATCCGTCGCTTCTCTATTCATTAGTTTTATATCCACCGCACAGGTAAAGGCTGATCTGAAGGCATTTAAGGCTGGTAATGGAACGGCTGTCACGCAGCAGGGACAATTTCTGGAGATAAGCTGGCCCGCCGGGAACTCACTTACCGGAAAGATCGTATTTGACCTTGATCCCGGCCGGCCGTTGTTTAAAGAAATTACACTGGGTAACAAGCAGATCAGCAATAATGTAGATCCAGCGTTTATATTAACCACCGGCAAAAGGGACCTGCTGTCACAAAACGGCTGGAACATCTTTTTTGACAAGGTGCCTAACAGACCTCATGAATCATACCCACTAAGCATAAAAAGAAATACTGCAGCCGTAAAAACGGAAGGCAGCCGTACTGTTGTCAGTATCGGCCCACTGGCTGCAGAAAGCTTCACAGGTACGCTGGAAGTTACTTTCTACAATGGCAGCCCTTTATTTAATATAGCCGCTGTGGTAAGTACAGCAGCGGATGCCAAAGCGATTGTCTTTGATGCAGGGCTGGTAAGTAGCTCCCCGGATTGGAAACAGGTATCATGGATGAATACCGGTGATTGCCTGATGCAATCCCAGGTTGCCGCAGGCGATACCGCCCGTAACCTTGCAGTAAAATACCGCACTATTGCCGCTAATGGCCAACAAGGCACACTGGCGCTGTTCCCCCCGCCGCACCAATATTTCTATCCGCTGGATGAAGCCTTTAACCTGCGGTTCACCTGGTATGGCAGTGATTATCGCCACCTGATGAATGGCTACGGCATCGGTATCAGGCAGGAGCTGGAGGGCGATAAACGTTTTGTGCCATGGTTTAACGCACCGCCGGGAACAAAGCAGCGCCTTAATTTCTTCTGCCTGCTGAACACCGAAAGCGATGCAGCAGCTTTCACCGCTGTAAAACAGTTCACGCATAACGACCGCTACGTGCCATTGCCCGGGTTTAAGACCATGTCCAGCCATTTCCATAATGAGTTTATCATGAGTGTGGTGATGGCGGGAAAACCAGTACCTGAGCATCCGGAGTTTGTGAAAGTGTTCAAACAGCTGGGGCTTGATGTTGTGCACCTGGCGGAGTTTCATTACACCGCCGATCCTAAAGGGCCGGACGAGAAAAGGCTGCCCCAGCTGAAGGCGCTGTTCGATTTATGTGAAAAGCAATCGGACAAAGATTTCCTGCTGCTACCCGGCGAAGAGCCTAATGAGTTCCTGGGCGGCCACTGGCTGGAACTGTTTCCCCGCCCGGTATACTGGGTGATGTCCCGTAAAGCCGGTGTGCCCTATGTAGAAGAAAAAGATGGCTATGGCAAAGTATATCATGTTGGCAACAAACAGGAAATGCTGCAATTGCTGAAAGATGAACAAGGGTTAGCCTGGACAGCGCATCCCCGCACAAAAGGATCTGTGAATACACCGGATATCTATAACCATGAAGCTTTCTTTTTGTCTGACCGCTTTATGGGCGCTGCCTGGAAGGCCATGCCTGCAGACCTTTCCCAACCGCGGCTGGGCAAGAGGGTTTTAGACCTGCTGGATGACATGAATAACTGGGGGACAAAAAAGACAGTGATCTGCGAAGCAGATCTGTTCACCGTTACACAGCATAACGAGATGTATGCGCATATGAACGTAAACTATCTCATGCTGGATAAACTACCGGCCTACAAAGACAGCTGGAGCCCGATCCTGGATGCTATGCAGCATGGCAAATTCTTTGGCACTACGGGAGAAGTGCTGATGCCTTCTTTAAAGATCAACGGGCATATTTCAGGCGATAGTTTCCAGCTTCCTGCTAATGGAGTTGCAGAGATAGCGCTCACCTTGAACTGGACCTTCCCCATGAATTTCGTGGAGATCATCTCAGGGGATGGCGCTAAAGTATACCGGGAGCGGATAGACCTCAGCCAGACACAGGCATTTGGAGAAAAGGCCTTTACTTTCAGGAGCAAACTGGCAGGACGGAAATGGGTACGTGTAGAGGCCTGGGATATTGCGGCTAATGGCGCTTTCAGCCAGACTTTTTATATTTCCCGGTGACAATTTTTCCCGATTCCATAAAATAAATTCCCGATCTGACTGGTATGATATACCCGCTGGGGTAACTTTGCAAAAATTTTCACAAGCGACATGTTTTCTTCGACCAAAGCGACCATACCAGCAGTCTTTTTTTGCCTATTCACACTTACAACAGCAGCTCAGCAAGCAAGCACTAAAGATACCGCTAAACGTGCACCCGCTCCCCGCGACCTGGGCGAGGTGGTGGTTTCTGCCAGCCGCAAGCCGGAAACACTGGACAATATACCATCATCCGTGACCGTAGTGACCCGTAAACAGCTGGAAGATAACCTGGCCGTTACTACAGACATTACACAGATACTTGCCAACGAAGTACCCGGCCTCGCCCCTTCTGCCCAGACCAACAGCAACGTAGGGCAGTCGCTCCGCGGACGTTCTGTGCTTATCATGATAGATGGTATCCCGCAGTCTACTCCCCTGCGTAATGGGGAAGTGGACCTCCGTTCCATTGATCCTGCTGTATTGCAACGTATAGACGTAGTGAAAGGCGCCACTGCCATTTATGGGAACGGCGCTGCGGGTGGCCTGATCAACTATATCACGCTGACGCCTGATAACCAAACACCAATTGCCGGTCAGACCACCCTCAATATGACAGGCTCGCTTGCCGGACTGAAAAACAGTGTTGGCGGCAGGGTCGGACAACTGCTGCATGGTCAGCTGGGTAAATTCGACTATGTAGTGAGCGGCGTGTTTGAAAGCACAGGAGAATGGAAAGACGCCAAGGGCTACCTGGTAGGACCTAATTACAGCCTGGGAGAAACAGACAGCTATAATGCCTTTGCGAAGATCGGGTACGCGCCTAACCGCCGCCAGCGCGTCCAGCTCATGTACAATTATTACAACAGCCAGCAAAATTCGAACTATACCCTGGTAAATGGCAACTACCTGACCGGAACACCAGCTACCGGCGTATTGGGCAAACAGGCAGGAGAGCCAACCGGTATTAATGGCAATCACAACCTGCAGCTTTCCTGGCATGCAGATAGCCTTATAGGTGGCACCAGCTTGCAGACCGATGCTTATTACGAATCCCGTGATGACGTATTCTATGTTTCCCTGGGCCGTTTTGAAGGCGGCGACGGGCAGTCGCACACGCTGTCAAAGAAAAAAGGATTCCGTTTTATGTTCAACTCACCGCTGGGCAGCACAGGCAGCTTGTCTTACGGTACAGACCTGGTAAACGATATTACCTCGCAACCCCTGGTAGACGGCCGCGTATGGGTACCGGAAATGAATATGTTCAACGTGGCTCCATTTATGGAAACGCAATGGACCTTGCTGGAAGACCTGATCCTGAAAGGCGGTGTACGGGTAGAAAGAGTAAAGATCAGTGTAGACGACTATACCACACTGCGCATTACCAATGCCAGCGGCGCCACTGTTACCCCCAGCTTTGCTGTAAAAGGAGGCGATCTTAACTATACCTCCACCCTTTTCAATGCGGGCATCCGTTATAACCGTTACCCCCTGTTCTCTCCTTATTTCAGCTTCTCACAGGGATTCTCTGTGGCCGATGTGGGCCTGGCCCTCCGTGACGCAAAAGTTGATAATATCGATAAGATCAATACAGAGGCAGTGCTGGTGAACAATTACGAATTAGGCTTCGTGAGCAAAATGCCCAAATTCCGTTTTGAGCTGACCGGCTTTATCAGCACCTCTAAGCTGGGGTCAGAAATGGTATACGATGCAGCTACGGATCTGTTCAATGTAAGCAGAACGCCTGAGCGTATCTACGGCTTTGAAGCTACTGTGCAATATCGCCCGCTGGCGAAGCTGGACCTGAATGCATCTTTCAGCTATGTGGAAGGTAAAGCAGACACCGGCCGTACCGGGAATTACAATGTGTACCTGAACAACCGCCGCATCGCTGCACCGAAAATAGGCGGCAGCATCGCTTACCGGCCATTGAACACGCTGGAGGTACAATTGCATTACAGCGGCATTATGCAACGCGATCGCTTTGAGAAACTTCCCAGCGGATTGTACAAAGGCAACGAAGGTATTGTTAAAGCCTATAACCTGTTCAACCTGAATGCCAGCTACCGCGTTACGCGCAGCACAAGGCTTACGCTGGGTATTGAGAACCTTTTCAATGCAGACTATTTCCCTGCAAGATCGCAATGGTTCATGATCCCCGGCTTCTATGCCAAAGGAAGGGGAACAGCATTTAACGTGGGTATCTCTGTTAGCTATTAATGGAAAACGCCGCGTAGCTTGGACGAACTACGCGGCGTTTCTGCCTTAAGAGCAATACCTATTCGTCATCATGCCCACTTGCCTTCTCTTTTGATAAGACATAAAAAGCGCCTTTGGTAATTACGGGCGTATCCGGCGCCAGTTCTCCCAAAACGGCTATCTGCACATAGCCCAGCTCCGCAACGCCGGTGATCACTTCCACTTTTCTAAAGCTAAAATGCCTGCCCTCTTCCTGGCGAACACTATCTACCGCAAAAATGTAATCCTTGCCTTCAGAACGGACCACCGCATCTGCCGGGACAGCAGCGGTGAGCTGGTTGCCAATATCGATCAGGGCGGTTACATACATGCCGGGTATCAGGTGCGAGCTGGCGGCATCCCGGATAACAGCGTGCACGATAATGCCCTTGCTGTCGTCTTCAAATGATTTATTTACGCCGTAGATCTCACCCTGGATCTGCCGGTTATTCTGATTAGTGAGGGTAAAATGTACTTTCTGGCCAGTCTTAACTTTGAAGAGGTCTTTTTCATACACCACCAGGTCGCAATGGATCTGCGAATTATCGATGATCTCCATTAAGGGTTGGCTGGTTGCGGCATAGGTGCCGGTGTTCACGGCAATATGTCCCACGGTGCCGCTGATAGGCGCCAGGACAGCTACCTGGGTAGCGATGTTGCCGTTTAGCGCCCCTGCCGGGCTGATACCCAGCTGCTGCAGCTGCTTTTCCAGGGTCAGGATCTTTGCTTTTTCTGCATTATAGTTAGCCTGTACCTGCTGCAGGTTTTTCCCGGTTCCGGCATTGGCTTCCATCAACTCTTTCTGACGTTTGAGCTCGTCCCGGGTAAAGGCGAAGGAGTTTTTTGTTGTAAGGTACTCCTGCTGCATCTTAACGAAATCAGGGTTTTCAATGACCACCAGCACCTGACCTTTATTGACGGACTGTCCTTCCAGGACATTGATCTTACGGACAATCCCGCCCATGAGCACATTCACTTCTGCCTTGTTCTGGGGAGGCACTGCCAGCTGTCCGCTGGCTTTTATTACGGCATTCAGGTTTTTCTGTTCGATCTTACCGATCTCTATGCCTACGGTTTTCAGCTGCGCTTCGCTCAATTCCAGTTCGCCGCCATGCGTTTCTTCTTTCTCTGCTGTCTTCTCTGCGGCTTGCTCCGGCTGTTTTTCGCTGTTGCTGCCACAGGATGCCAGGAATAATGCGGTGAGTATTGAAAGGATATATTGTTTGATCTTCATTGCAAAAGTTTTAAACGGATTACTGTTGATCGCCTTGCAGGTATTGTAATTTGATGACCACATTGTTTTGCTGGTTAAGGGCAGTCAGGTAGTTTAGCCTGGTCTGGATGGCCAGGGAAAGGTTTTGGATAAACTCTACATAGCCTATCTCCCCTTTACTGAATGCAAACTGGGCTACCCTGATCTGCTCATCTGCCAGGCGCAGACCGGATGAAAGATAATAGTCTACGGATTGCCTGTATTTGAGATACTCGCGGTACAGCTGCCTCCATTGGAGATCCAGTTGCTGGCGGGTAGCATCCAGCCTGGATTGCGCTACTGCAACTCCTATTTTCTCGGCATTGACCTTTGCCTTATAAGCGCCCATGAAGAGTGGCAAACCAAGGCCCACCTGGAAGCCTGCGATGCGGGTGCCTGGAAAATACTTACGCTCGATATTTGCCGGGTTAAAACCACCGATGATGAGCTGATGATTATAGCCAAGCGTGATCTCAGGTAACATGCGGGCTCTTTCCAGCTTTACTTTGGAGCCGGCAAGGCGGATAGACTGATCATAATAATCCAGCAAGGGATGCTGACCGCTAGCAGCCGTATCAGCGGTAGCCAGGAATGGTATGGGATGAAGGCTGTCTGCTGCAATTGTAATAGTCCCTTCTGTGTTGATCAATTGCTGTAAGGACAGTTCATAAATGTTCAGCTCTGCCTGTGCTTCTCTTCTCAGCAACTGGATCTCCTGGTATTTATTCTGTGCAGTGAGCCGTTCGAGGTTGGAGGTTTCGCCGGTTCGCTGCCGCACTTCCGCCTTCCTGGAAAAATCCTGGTAAATACTATCCAGGTAATCCAATACTTTGATCTTTGCCGTTCCGTAAACGTAATTGTACCAGGCTGTCTTCACATCACGGATCACTTCTGTCTCCGTGAGCTTCTTTGTCTTTTCAGCCAGTAGTGTTTGCTGCCGGAAAACATTCTTTTGGTTCTTATACAATCCCGGCAGGGCAAAGCTTTGTGTGATGCCGAGTGCATTATCAATGTTACCGCCGCTGGTGGGATCCTGTGTGAGCATCAGGTTGGTTTTCCCGGGATCGAAGGAGGACTTTGTCATTGCCTTGCTTTGTTCTACTTCCAGCGAGGCAGTTTTCACGTTCAGGTTATGCTGCAAAGCCATGTTGATACAGTCTTGTAAAGACAATGGTTTTGTTTGCGCCTGTGCCTGTTTACCGGGTAAGAGGCCCAACGCCGCCACCATGATCAGTACAGTAACTATGGATGGAACCCTGCTCTTTCCATTTCCTTCCCTGGAAGAAAAGAGCATGTACAGGCAGGGCAGCACAAAAAGCGTGAGCAGGGTTGCGGTGATCAATCCTCCTATCACCACAGTGGCCAGGGGGCGCTGTACTTCAGCACCTGCGCTGTTGGATAAGGCCATTGGCAAAAAGCCCAGCGAAGCCACTGCTGCCGTCATAATAACAGGGCGCAGCCGCACCCTGGTACCTTCCAGCACACGTTGGTTAATATCTGTAATGCCTTCCTGCTTCAGCTGGTTGAAATATCCGATCAGTACAATACCGTTCAATACCGCCACACCAAATAAAGCAATAAAACCCACACCGGCAGAGATACTGAAAGGCATTCCCCTGATCAGCAACGCGAATATGCCGCCAATAGCAGACAAGGGAACGGCTGTAAAAATTAGTAACATATACTTCAGGGAACGGAAGGTGATATACAATAAGAAAAGGATCAGCAATAAAGCCAAAGGAACTGCTATAGATAGACGCTGTTTGGCTTCCCGGAGGTTCTGAAACTGGCCGCCATAGGTGGTAAAATATCCCGCCGGTAGTTTGAGCTTTTCATTTAAGATCTGTTGTATTTCATTGACGGTACTTTCCACATCCCGTCCGCGTACGTTAAAGCCTACATAGATACGCCGCTTTGCATCTTCCCTGGAAACCTGGGCAGGCGCATCTTTGAACTCGATGGATGCCACCTGGTTCAGTGGTACCCTGTTACCTGAAGGCAAAGGAATAAAGAGGTTCTCTATATTGATGATATGCTCCCGCAGATCTCTTCGCAACCTTACTACCATGTCAAAGCGCTTCTCGCCTTCAAACACTACACCGGCCACGTTACCTGCAAAGGCCGTTTTCAGTATGGTATTTACATCGCTGATTGACAAACCATATTGCGCCATCTTATCCCGGTTATATGCTACGGCTATCTGCGGAAGGCCGTTTACCTTCTCTACAAATGGTTCACTTACACCTTTTACGGGTGCGATCAGGGCGGCGGCTTTATTGGCTTGTTCGGTGAGCACGTCCAGGTCATCGCCATAGATCTTTACGGCCACGTCCTGGCGGATGCCTGTCATCAGCTCATTGAAACGCATCTGCATAGGCTGGGTGATCTCTATATTAAGGCCTGGCAGGATCTTTAATGCTTCCTCCATCTTTTCTATCATCTCATCTTTTGACTTTGCAGAAGTCCATTTTTCTTTGGGGAGCATGGCCACCATCATATCCCCTCTTTCCAGGGGCATGGGGTCGGTAGGTATTTCTGCACTGCCGATACGGGTAACGACTTGCTTTACCTCCGGGAATTTATCTTTGAGGATCTTCTCTGCTTTACCGAAAGTGGATACTACCTGGGATAAGGAAGTGCCTTGCATCATGGATATTTCTACGGTGAGATCACCTTCTTCCAGGGTGGGGATAAACTCTCCGCCCATACGGCTGAAGATCACCATGCTGAGTATAAAGAGGCCGACTGCGATCACTATGGTGGCTATCTTCCACTTTAATGCCTTCTTTAACAGCGGCTCATAAACACGGTGGAACTTATCCATGATCCTGTCTGAAATATTCCTTTTGTGCACAGTGCCACGGCTTAATACCAGTGCGCTCATCATCGGTACATAGGTAAGCGACAATATGAAAGCGCCCAGTATGGCAAATACCACGGTTTGCGCCATAGGCCGGAACATCTTTCCCTCTATACCTACCAGCGAGAACAGGGGCAGGTAAACGATGAGGATAATTATTTCACCAAAGGCTGCGCTGTTCCTGATCTTAGAGGCGGCAGTGTATACCTCTTCATCCATTTGTTTTTTGCTGAGCAAAGGTGTTGCAGCAAGCAGGCCACTGCCTGTTATTCTATGCACAATCGCTTCTACGATGATCACGGCGCCGTCTACAATCAATCCAAAGTCGATTGCGCCAAGGCTCATCAGGTTGCCGGATACGCCGAAGGTGCTCATCAGCCCGAAAGCAAACAGCATGGCGAGTGGAATAACGGAGGCCACCAGTAAACCCGCACGGAAATTACCCAGCAGCAACACAAGGATGAAGACTACGATCAGTGCGCCTTCGATCAGGTTCCGCTTTACGGTGCCAATGGCCCGGTCTACCAATTCTGTTCTGTCTATGAATGGTTCAATTACTACTCCTTCCGGAAGGCTGCGCTGGATCTGCTTCATGCGCTCCTTTACGTTGGCGATCACCTTATTAAAGTTCTCGCCTTTCAGCATCAGGGTTACGCCGGCTACTACTTCGCCTTCGCCATTGCGGGTAACGGCTCCGTAGCGGGTGGCGCTGCCAAACTGCACATCGGCAATATCACGGATCAGTACAGGAATGCCATTCACGTTCCTGATGACAATCTTTTCGATGTCGCTAAGGGCTTTTACCTGTCCGAGGCCGCGTATGAAATAGACATTACTGCGCTGTTCAATATAGCTGCCACCGGTGTTTTCGTTATTCTTTTCTAATGCGGTGTAGATCTCCGGGATGGTGATGTTCTGCGCATTCAGCTTCTCGTTATCCAGGGCTATTTCGTATTGCTTAACATAGCCTCCCCAGCCGCTCACTTCTGCGAGGCCTTCTGTGCCGGCCAGCTGGGTACGGATGATCCAGTCCTGCATGGTACGCAGGTCCATGGCAGAATACTTCTTTTCATAGCCTTTTCTGGCGTGCAGCACATATTGGTAGATCTCTCCCAGTCCGGTAGTGACAGGCGCCAGGGAAGGTTCTCCCAGGTCTTTAGGAATGAGCCGTTCCGCTTCCTTTAAGCGTTCTCCTACCTGCTGGCGGGCCCAATATACATCCACATGATCTCTGAACACGATGGTGATCACGGAAATGCCGGAACGGGAGATGGAACGTCTTTCTATTACATCCGGGATGTTGGCCATCGCCAATTCGAGGGGGGCGGTAATATACTGCTCCACTTCCTGGGCGCCCAGGGAAGGCGCCTGGGTAATGATCTGTACCTGGTTATTTGTAATATCGGGCACAGCATCGATGGGTAACTGATTCATTGAATACACGCCCCAAATGACCAGTCCTAAGGTCAATGCGCCAATGATCAGCTTATTCCTTATGGAAAACCTGATAATCTTATCAAACATAAATGATGTGATGGTTTAAATGGCCTGCAGCTATACAGCATGCAGACATAGGATATCCTGCACCAGCGGCTAAACCGGGCAGTTTTTTAGATAAAAGAAAAGGAAATAAACTAGCTCAACTGGGGCGGTTGCCAGATGGGAAGGGATACTTCAATTAAAGAAGCGATGTGGTAAGTATCATGATCGACACCTTGCTGGGGAAGAAAGGTCTCTATTTCTATAAAGGGCTGGTTAAACGAAAATCCGGCGCAGCAGCTGCAAATACAAAAGGGTGAACAGATATCATTATGGTCATGTCCCTGGCCGGTAGCCTGGTAGATTGTCTGTTGTGTGTCAGCTGAGCATGCGTTCGCGTCGGCACAGGGCATACACCCCAGGACCAACACTAACAGGCATAATATGAAGGCTGTTAAACGCATGGCGTAAAGATAAATCCTATTTCTTTTTCGGGAAAAACTAAAAATACAATCCAGTTGCAAAACATTATATCCTTTTTAACAAGCTGATATTCTTAAACTTATGAGGATGGCACAACCTTTGCACAATTCGGGTGTTATCATATTATGTCAACTATTTATTCAAATAAAATGTGGAATGCATGAAAACACTTATTCTGTCATCAGCGTCGCTGGTGATGATTACCTTAGCAACGGGTTGTGTGAGCAATAAAAAGTTTGCCCAGCTACAATCCAGCTATAATGACTTGCAGAATCAGAACAGGGAACTGGACGGACGGTACCAGAGCACCCAGCGGGAGCTTACCGGCGCTAAAACAAGGGTAGAAAGCCTGGAAGAACAAATCGCAGCACAGCGTACCAGCGTGGCGGCTTTGCAGGCTGCATTGGATAAGTGCCTTAATTCCACCAGCCAGGGGAATGTGAACATCTCTAAACTGGTAGACGAGATCAATGCTTCCAACAGGTATATTCAACACCTGGTAAATACCAAGAACAAGAGCGACTCGCTTAATATGGTATTGACCAATAACCTGACCCGTTCCCTGAGCAGGGAAGAGATGAGGGATGTGGATGTACAGGTGTTAAAAGGCGTTGTGTATATCTCGCTTTCCGACAAGATGCTGTATAAATCCGGCAGCTATGAGATCTCTCCTACTGCAAATGAGACACTGGCCAAGGTGGCAAAGATCATTACGGATTACAAAGATTACGATGTGCTGATCGAAGGTAATACGGATAATGTGCCGATTTCTCAGAAGAACATCCGTAACAACTGGGACCTGAGTGCCCTGCGGGCATCTTCTGTTGTACAGGCCCTGCAGAACGAGCATGGCGTAGACCCTAAGAGGTTAACCGCCGGCGGCCGGGGTGAATACAACCCGATTGCCACGAATGCTACCGAAGATGGCAAATCCAAGAACAGGCGTACCCAGATCATCGTTACACCGAAACTGGACCAGTTCATGGATCTGATAGAGAAAGCGCCGGATAGTGATTCTACCGGAGTTAAGTAATAGAATAATGTTATTGTAAACAGCCTCAATAAATGATTGGGGCTGTTTTATTTTACTTACTACTTGCTGTACCTGTCGCCGAACGCATGCTTTATAAAATCATGCAGACAATTCCATTCTTCCCTGGTCAATTTTACATGAACTGACCCATGATTGGGATCTGAGGCCACTTTATCGATCTTATCCTTTAGCACTGCGCTATCTAGTAAATAAAATTCGTACAGGGTTGGCCCTACCTGATAGGGACCACTTTTAACCTTATGGCAGGAGCTACACATTTTTTGGTATGCTTTTTTCCCAATAAAATACCTTTCCATATCATCCTTTTTCTTGGATGATTGACAACTCAGCATGACCAGCAAGCTGCAACATGTGAGCAACCTAAGGAAGGCCTGCCGCTTCTCCATTTTTACGGATAAAGTCTTTGAGTTGTGTTCTCGTATCTCCTTTGTCATCATCACCGCTATTTTTCTTATAGTCATTATTCTGATGTCCGTTCCATATTTGATCCCAGGTACCCATTGATGGGCCCCATATCTCATTTACAACCTGGCCTGCATTTAATAAGCCGTTATTAAGCGGGCCTATCGAATTCATGGCATTCTTTTGATTCTTTTTGTTTTCATCATTATAGATATCATCAGCTCCAAGCAGATGCAATACCTCATGGAGCGCCAATTTTTTTCCATCTCCTGACCGCTGTTCCTGTGTAGTAAAAAACTGCGCCTCTCCAATCGATACTTTTCCATGAATTCTTGCGACACCTGCATTTTCTTGTTTTTTAGTATCATTTACCTGGTCAACAATGGCAAAAACCCAATCGTCTTTGCCAACCTGGTCAATGCTATTGACAACAGTTACTTCTGCGTTTACACTCACCTTATAGGTAAGTTGCTGGCTTCTATTCTCAGAAGTCATTTTTACTCTTGCCAGCCCTTTATTCATCTTTTCGGTTCTATAAAAGGAATTGGCGGTGACAGTAAATGCACCGCGGTCACCAGCAGGATCCGTACCAGCAAAAGCTGTTTCCAGCGAGCTTTCGAGATCCATCCTTATGCTATTTAAATCGAGTTGATCATTGGCGACTGCGGACAGGTTTAGTACTTTTACCTTTATCACTGCGTCTGCCACCACCTTTATTCTGGCCCCATTCTCGTAACTATATACCTGTTTGATCGTAGGGAAGAGCTCCAGTCCATCTAGGTCGATCCCCTGAACAGGTCTATTATTTGCAAACTGATAGGGCGTGAGCTGCGGAAATGACCTGGTAACCGGATCTGTTGAGAGGAAGCGCCCTACTCTTGGATCATAGATCCTCATACCATAATCCTGTTGGTTGCCTTCTCCTTTGACCTCGTTATCATTCTCCTTGCCGTTGTAGCCGTATCTATACCCTTTGTCTGCTTTATACTCCCGTCCCGGCTGCAACATACCGAAGGGATAGTAATCATTTGCGCTGACAACAGCAGCATTGTAATAGTCTATAACACCATTTGTATCTTCGTCTATGCCTTTCTTTCTATCATTCACTACGGCCATTACGTTCCCGCGATGCTCAGCCAGCTCATATACTTTTTGTCCGCGCAGGTTGGAAATGGTATATGAAAATCCCAATCCCGGCAGATAAGATATTTGCGGGGGCATCTCATCCTGGTACGCATCGGCCAATCGCTGCTCAACATATCTTTCTATAGGGACTATAAGGCTAAAGATCTTGCTGCTAATGTCCAGTTGCTGATCCCGGAAGTTAAGCAAGATTCTCCGGATCTCATGGATGTTCGCTTCCCAGGCCACCTGGCTGTAGAAACTGGAGTCCAGGTTGCGCAAGCGGCTTACATACTGCAGTTTATCGTCTGTGACCTGTTTCCATTGCATTTCCAACCACCCACGGTACAATAAAAATACATCTTCCTTTTCCTTTAGTAAAGAGGCGTATTTACCGGCTTTCAATGGGATACTGTCTATTAGGGCCCCTTCCCGGTTAAAGACAAAGAGTCTGTTGGGGGATTGCTGTCGTAACACTATCCTGGCAGCGCTAGCCATTTGGTCCACGTTATAAAATTCCGTGCTGTCTGTCGTTTTGATCATCGTCCCCGCGAGGCTCCGCCAGGCGCGGCTGCTGTCATTACTATTCCGAGCCAGCAAGAGTGGTGGCCTGCTATAAAACAGCCGTAACTGCAGCCATACTCTTTTCATCAGGCCCTCCATCGCCATCAGCTTTTGCAGTGAACTTTCCGCGTATCTTACCACCGGGGTGCTGAATATCAAACGGTTGTTCCAGGATGTATCTGCTAAAGCTGCTTTTCCACGCACTCTATAGAGCAATTCTGCCTGTTCGATATAAAAGAGCTGTTCGTAACAGTTACCCTGATAATAAGCAAAGGGATCAAGCATGCCGGTGAGGAGCTGGTTATATTCGTCTTTTTCAAGGAATACGGAATCAAAAACAACACCATAACAGGTGAACCATTTTAACTGTCGTACATTTTCATTTAAAACCGCCATGTTTACATACCCCCCCTTGCCGTCTTTCCGGCTAAATATTTTCAGGCCGGGGTGTTTAGCGGCCACTTGTTTCAATATAGGATCTATACGTCTGTCTTGTTGTATATTTATCTGGGCTTTACCAATTAAATGAAAAAGGATCAACAAAAAGGTAATAGCGTGGGATAACGTTCTCATAAAATATAGGGTGCCGTTAAAAGTAACTTAGCATATAATTCTACCAGCAAGATATAAAAATATCTTTATGATGCAAGCACCTACCTACTGGCTTACGCGCTTTATGATACTTCGCCTGCTGGGAGCCATCTACGCCATCGCCTTCCTGGTAGCTATTCAGCAGGTGGTTCCGCTAATCGGTGAACATGGGCTGTTGCCGGTGGACCTGTTCCTGCAGCGGGTGACTGAGCACTTCGGTTCCAGCGGTGCAGGCTTCCGGCGCCTCCCCTCTCTCTTCTGGTTCATTCATGGCGATACGGCATTGCAGACAGTTGCATGGATCGGTTTCCTGCTTTCCTGTGTAGTGCTGGCAGGATTTGCCAATGCCATCATACTGGCCGTGCTCTGGCTCTTGTATATGTCGTTGGTGCATGTGGGACAGGAATGGTATGGATATGGCTGGGAGATCCAGCTGTTGGAAACAGGGTTCCTGGCCATCTTTCTTTGTCCTTTGCTGGATATGCGCCCTTTCCCTAAAAGGCCGGCACCGTTGGCCATCATTATACTCTTTCGCTGGCTGGCTTTCCGTATTATGCTGGGAGCGGGATTGATCAAGATACGCGGGGATGAGGTATGGCGAAACGGCACTGCATTGTATTATCACTTCGAAACACAACCTATACCCGGACCACTGAGCCGCCTGTTCCATTTTATGCCACCGGGAGTATTGAAGGCTGGCGTTTGGTTCAATCACCTGGCAGAGCTGATAGCTCCCTGGTTCCTGTTCTGGCCACGCATCGGGCGTTATATTGCGGCGGTAGTGGTCATCCTCTTCCAGGTAGTGCTCATCCTCAGCGGTAATCTTTCCTTTCTTAACTGGCTGACAATATTACCAGTGCTGGCCTGTTTTGATGATGCCTGCTGGTCAAAGCTGTTACCAAAAAGATTAGTGCAGATGGCTGTAAAAGCAGATGGACATGCCGAGCCTTCGCCTGTCATGCAGATAACTGCCTGGTCTATTAGCGTCATCATCGCATTGCTGAGCATACAGCCTGTTTACAATATGATCTCTCCACAACAGCGGATGAATGCATCCTTTGATCCGCTGGACCTGGTGAATACTTACGGTGCATTCGGATCAGTGGGAACGGAGCGGTATAATGTAGTATTTGAAGGCACGATGGATGAATATCCTGATGACAGCGCTCACTGGAAAGCCTATCCGTATAAAGGGCTGCCTGTTGCCCTTGATAAAAGGCCGCCGCAGATCGCTCCTTATCAGCCGCGCTTAGACTGGCAGATGTGGTTTGCATCGATGTCTACACCGGACGAATATCCCTGGACCTTACATCTCATCTGGAAACTGCTGCACAATGATCCGGCGATGTTGAAACTGTTTGCAGGCAATCCCTTTCCGGACAAGCCGCCACGTTATATACGCGCCATCCTGTATCGTTACCGCTTTGCCAAACCAGGAAACCCGGAAGGGCTTTGGTGGACGCGAACCCGCATCGGCGCATACTGGCTTCCTCCTTTGTCAGTAGATGATCCAAGGCTGATAGGATCATTAAAACAACAAGGCTGGCTGCCTTAGAATTGAATGCTGAGCGGGCGGCCGGTATACGTTAGCTGCTGAGTACTTCCTTCAGGCAGCAATTGTACTTTGAATACACGCTTTTCAGTATTGCTCTTGCCAAGCGGCGCAATAGTGAGCTTTTTAGCCGCATCGTCCCAGGTAAAGCGGGTAAGGGCAGCTTTACCTTTCAGGTAATCTTCGCTGATACCATCATCTTCATATAAGGTATATTGACCGTTGGCGCCGCGATAGACTTTTATAGTTGTGGGATCGTTCACTACCTGGGCAGTGTACTGTCTTACCGGGTCAATAGGAATGATGGCCCCGGCGCGCACATAGACAGGCATGATGGAAAGGTCTACTTTTCGGCTGATGGTTCTGGCGCCGGTTTCCTTTGTATTGGTCCACCAATCGTACCATTCGCCTTCGGGAAGATATACTGTACGCGTAGCAGCATGCGGCTCATACACCGGGGCAATCAGCAGATCGCGGCCCCAGAGGTACTGGTTGCCTGTCCGTATAGCTGTTGTGTCTGCGGGATAGTGTAACCACATGGCCCGCATGAAGGGCATACCGGTATTGCGGGCTTCCCAGGCCAGCGTATAGGTGTAAGGCATCAGCTGATAGCGCAGCTCATCGTATCTTTTTACTACCGGTTCTATAGCGGGGTTGTTCAGTTCAGATGGCGAGGGGGTGCTCTTGTCTTCCAGCGGTCCCATGGAGGAGAGCCCCCAGCCCCAGGGAAGCCTTGTCCACCAGGTTCTTCCATGTGAACGGAAAGAAGGACAGAAAGCACCGAACTGGAACCATCGGGCGTACATTTCTCCTGTCAGCTCTTCACCTGGATAAAAGCCGCCTATATCTGATCCCCAGTAGGGAGAAAGGCTCAGGGAAGAATTGATGGCGACGGCTATCTGCGCTTCGAGTGTTTTCCAGGAGGATTGCGTATCACCAGACCAGATCCATCCGCCCCAGCGGGCAATGCCCAGGAAGCCGTTGCGGTGCAGGCTCCAGGGACGTGTATTGGCACGCGTGGCAAGCGGTCCCTGGTAATACAGCTGATGACGTTTCATGCGCTCAAACAGGTTGAACCAATCGCCTTCATCGGGCCAGAAGCCGTCTATACCGGCGTTCATCAGGCCTGCATGCTGTTGCCAATAGTTACTGATATGGGAAGCGCCGGCTGTTTCGCCGGGTGCGGCGGGAATATTGCCTTGCAGGGTAGGCAGGTGGTCGCGATCCCAGGGCACGATGTGCACCACTACTTTCACATGGCGCTGATGCATATCTGCTATAACGGCAGCGGGTGCACGTTTAAATACTTCCGGGTTAAAATCAAAGGAAGGCTGCCGGGTATTCCAGCCGCGGGGAGTGAAGCCAGTGCCCAGGTAGATCACGGCATCCAGGGGGATCTGTTTAGTGCGGAAGGTATCGATGATACCGATCAGCTGTGTTTCATCTTCCAGAGTACGGTGGGATTGCATGTATCCCAGGGCCCATTTGGGCGGCATTACTGCTGCGCCGCTGATAGTGGCGATGTCCTTCATCATCCAGGCGGGATCATGTGCATCAAAGATAAAGCAGTCGAACAGTCCGGGCACGATAGCTGATGCCGGTGGTAATCCTTTGCCCTGGTTGAGATGTTGATTGCCCTGGTTCTGTACATCGCCCTGCTGGCCGGTAGATTGCCAGGGAATGAAAGTTCCGTGGTCGCCCTGCTGCAGGTCTACCAATACCCAGGGATTCGCCACAAACAAGCCCCATCCACTGGTACCCACCAATAAAGGCACAGGATTGCGGGAGCCGTAGGCATCGCCCTGCCAGCGGGGCTGCATTTGATGGAGGCGGCCGCGCCGGTCAAATTCAACGGGCAGCTGTCGCCAGTTCACGCCTTTTCCCGGTTTAGGTCCGCCCTCTCCCATTCCCAGGACGGGATGATCGTCCAGCTTAAACTGTACCTGTCCATCTTCCCGGAAAATGAGTTGCTGGATGAGCTGGCCTTTGGCATCTGTGACGGTAAGGGTAAGCGGTGATGGCTCAATATTAACCAACAGCTTGCCTACCTGTTTTTTGACAGGGCCATGCAGTTCTTTCAGGGAGATGAGCGGAGCAACAAGCTGCTGCTCTGCCAATGCAGGCGTAAAAGGAAGCGCCGTACCGACAGGCTTTAACGTGACGCGGATGCTGTGCTCAGCAGCAGGGCGGACTGTCAGCTCAGCTGGTTTACCGGCAGTGCGGATCTGCTGGGAATGCGCTGCCGTGGCAGCGAGTAATGTGGTACCTAGCAGGTATACGTGGAAAAGACGCATGGTTGTAAGGATATTGCTATCCTAAAGTACAATTAAAGCGCAGGCGGTGTTTTCCGTATATTGACCAGATATAGCAGGATTTATTTACTATTCAGCTTTTTTTCATAGGCCTTCGTTAACTCATCCAATGCGGCATCATATCCTGCACGATCGTTAAAGGCTTCAGGGTTGTAAGCATCACCCGGTTTGTGTTTTTTATGCAAGCCAAACTGGCTGGCGTGAGCAGCCAGCCACAAATCGAATTGCAATCCTTTCATGGCATTTAGCGTATAAGCGTAATCTTTACCTACATCCGGGTAGCCCGGCATACCTGCCAGGTTTGTTTCGCTAAGTATAGAGGGCATATTGGCAATCAGTACACGGTAAGTTCGCTGCTCATCCTTTACATCAAACAAAAAGCTGCCGGAGCCCTGGGTATGGCCGGGGTGGTGAAGTATGGTGATCTCCGTACCGCCCAGTTTTATGGTATCGTGGTCATGCAACAGGCGGTCTGCCTTTAGGGGCATAAACATAGCGCCTCTGCCACCCATTACAAAGTCTGAATTACCGCCGTCTGCCAGTATCCCAGCATCTTTTTCATTGAGCATCATCTGGGCGCCGGTTTGTTGTTTGATAGCAGCCATAGCCCCTACGTGATCAAAATGTGCCTGGTTGGTCAGCAGTATTTTAATATCCCCGAACTTAAAGCCGAGCGTTTTGAGATGTGCGCGGATGAGCGGCCCGGAATCATCCAGACCAGTGTTGATCAGGATATGTCCCTGCGGAGTAGCGATCAGGTAGGCCGCCAGCTCGTAGGTGCCAACGTAGTACAGGTTACCTGCAATACGAAACGGCGGATAATCTTTCGACCATTCCTTATCCAGGTTTGAAAGTTTGATCACCTTCTGGGCAATGGCGGGATAGCTGCTACAGGCAAGGATAGCAGCAAATATTACGGGTAACAGTCTTTTATACAGCATGCCGCGAAGTTAGCTTATAATTTTCTTTCTCTTAGCAGCCAGGTATTTCCTTACAGGAATATCATACAATACCATGGTGAGATAAGCCAGTCCGATAAGCGCCAGCACTGAACCGCCTACGATCCAGAACAGCTCAGTAGTACCCGGCTTATGTTGATTGTAGTAATTACCAAAGATCCAGATAAAACCATAGTGCGTCATGTAGAGCGGGTATGAGATATTGCCGGAGAACTTACAGATACCCTTTGCACGGTTGTTCAGTTGCGCGCCTGCACCGAGGGCCACCAGTATGGGGAAATAGATGACCACTGCCGCTAATTCCGTCAGCCAGTTCAGCTTAATCCAGGGCATCAGCAATGCGGCCAGCAGTAAAATGGTAAGGCCCAGGAAGCCGAGCTTATTCTTTATTCTGAAATTGTAGCGATAAACGAGCATGCCTGCCATAAAGGAAAAAGAGACCCTTGCAGGGCCGTCCCAGAAAGTTGATGAACCCCAGCCTCCCATCAGGTTGCCGGTGGTATAGCCTGCGTAGCCCAGCCATACAGCCGCTATGACGGCCAGCACCAGCAGTATACGCCTGGGCAGTTTCCACAGGATCACTGCATATACGATATTGGCGATATACTCCCAGAACAGCGACCAGGCGGGCGCGTTAAAGAGAAAAAGGTTGTTGAACCGCTCCTTCATGAAAGGGTAAGGGATCAGCAGCAGGGAGGTAATAAATATCAGGGCCACCTGACCGAAGCCATAGCCTGCGGGCGGCTTACCAAAAGGGTCAAAGAGGTAGGTGAGCAAGCCCAATACGGCCCCGAACACCACCAGGGGGTGCAGGCGGATCAGCCTGGATTTGAAGAATTCCTTGATGCCCATTTTCCCGATGCGGTCGTCATAGGCATAGGCGATCACAAATCCGCTCAGGCAAAAGAAGAAGTCGACCGCCAGGAAGCCATGGCCGGCGAAGTTCTTGCTATAGTCGGTGTATACAAATTCCAGGAAGTGAAAAATAACCACCACAACGGCGGCCACTCCTCTCAGGCCATCCAGTAATTCAAAATGCTGCCTGGTTTTCAGTAAGTCCGAGGCGTTCTTTGGTGTTGCTAATGTTCCGGTTACCATACGTTCATATAGGTGAATCGCGGAAAATAGTCATCCCGGCTTACATATGCAAGCAAAAAAGCTTTAATGGCGATATGGGTGGCTGAATGGCGATATTATTTATTTACCCGCGCCGGCTTTCTTTAGCGGGAGGTCTTTGCCATGTTCATGGATGGTGGCTGTTTCAATACCGTCTATGATGGCGAAGCGGACGGAGGAATTGAAATTTTCCAAGTAAAAAGTATCATTGTTTTCCGCCAATAGCAGCAACTCTGTTCCATTGGGCAATACTTCAAATAACTGTTGATCTTTTACCCTGAAGCTGATGGTGAGCTTATCTGCAGTATACTGCCCTTCCCACTTTTTCAACATTTCTTCCGGCAGCGACACCCGCTTTCGCGGCTGCCAAAGATCGTATGGCAAGCCCAGGGTGATGCAGGAGATGCCCATGGCAACCGGCCACAGGTCTTCCCCGTAATTACCCGTGTTCCTGAAAAGAATAATGGTAATATCCTGCTGAGGGTAGTAAATGAACTCGGAAGCAAATCCCGGGTATCCTCCTGAGTGTTTGATATAAGCATTTCCAAAGAATTTATTCAGCTGGAAACCTGTTCCATAAACACCTGCCTGGCGGCTGAGCGCCATATCCCAGGAAGCGGATGACAAGATATGCCGCTGTGCAATAGCGCAGGTCCATTTATACATATCCCCTGTTGTGCTATAAATGGCGCCGGCAGAAAACCCCACCGTTGAATCTATGAAGGTGTAAGGTTTTTGTACCGTGTCGTTGAGGAATTGATAGCCGGTGGCCCGCGTATCTGCTGGCAGGTTGTTGAAATCGAATCCTGAATGTTGCATGTGCATGGGTTTAAAGATCAGTTCCCTGACGTTCTGCTCATAGGGTTTGCCAGTGACCTTTTCGATGATCATCCCCGCCAGATAATAGCCGGAATTATTATAGCTCAGGTCCTTTCCGGGAGCGTGGACCGGCGGCTTCCTGATCAGTTCCAGTATCCTTGTTTTCTCTAAGGGATGATTCACCAGGGTGGAATCCTCCTCCCCAATGTCTTCTGTATAATTATGTAAACCGGATGTATGTACGAGTAATTGCTTCAATGTTATCTTATCTGCGTTAGGGAAGTCAGGGAAGTACTTGCTCAGCTTATCCTTTAATGACAATTTACCCTGCTCCTGTAATTTTAGCATCACCATTGCCGTAAATGATTTGGTAATGGAAAGGATTGGGAAAAGGGTGCTGGTGTCATTATATGTTTTTGCTGCAACATTTTTCCAGCCGTAGGCTTTATGTAAGATGATCCTCCCCTCCCTGGCAACCAAAGCGGCTCCATTAAATTTTCCTGCGGCGAGGGCTGCATTAAGATAGGCATCTGCTTTACCGGCTATTTGAGTAGGGGCATCCAAGGGAGCCTGCCCCTTCAGGCCGGCAGGAAGCAGTAAGATGGCCCAAAATGCTACATTCTTTAGCATACGGGGAGGTTATTATCATTAAGATAAGAAATATTAACTTCATTCTATGGAGCTATTCCCGATTCCACTCCGCTACCAGGCAAAAGGTTCCTCCCACCATCCAGTTCTTCCCTGAGGCTCAGGGCAGGCGTTTTATATGGCAGGATAAAAGCGGCACTTACCGTGTGTTACAACGGGAAGCGGTATACTTCCTGGAGCTTAGCTTTAATTATACAAGAGAGGAAACTTACCAGCTGACTATCCTTCATACAGAAGAAGACATTATCGTTCATTTTATACTCAACGACAAACAGGGGCGGGATACGGAATTCCACAGAATTGACTTTGGTCTCTGACACCAGGGCTTATCAACGCCCATCCAACCAAACCAAGAACGAGTATTATTTTCTTCATACAGGATTTTTTGTTACATTATCGCAAAAATAACTAATGCCTGTCAACAAAAGAGTTGGGGTAAAAGTGCTTGCGCCATCGGGACTACACTGCCAGAAAAAATTTACACATCACCTATATAGCCTACTTCTATTACTGCTGCTGTCTGTACCGGGATACGCCCATCCCGGTAATGACAGTCTGCTGGAGCAAGTCAATATCACCATTGAGGAAGCGCCGGTATATGATGCAGAAAGAATAAGGCAGATCACTGCATGGAGGAATGCCCTGCATGATGCAAAGCACACTTCGCCCAAAGAACAGTTTGAGATATGCCGGCAGCTCTTTGAGCAGTTCAAGGTATATAAATATGATTCTGCTTTTGCCTATGCCCGCAAAATGCAGGCCCTGGCGCAGCAATTGAATGATCCGCAGCTGATCAATTACGCCGGTGTAAAGCTGGTGTTCGTCATGCTCTCCTCGGGCATGTTCAAGGAAACAGGCGATTACCTGGCACAGGTGAATGTGGCTATGCTGCCAGACAGTATGCGGGCGGAGTATTATCGCCTGAAAGGCCGCTTTTATTATGACATGGCGGACTACAGTAACGACGCCTATTTTACTCCCGCCTATATCCGGCTGGGAAATAACTGTACAGACAGCGCGCTGCAACTGTACCGGCCCCACTCCTATGAGTACGATTATAACCTGGGAACACGGTATTTTAAAGCGGGCAATATGGACAGCGCCCGCTATTACTATGCCCTTACCGTGGCCCATAAAGACCTGAGCTGGCATCAAACGGCCATAGCCACCTCCTCCCTGGGTAATATTTATATACACCACGGACAAACTGACAGTGCCATCGCCCTGATGGCCAGGGCAGCTATGGCAGACATCAAATCCAGCACCAAGGAAACCACGGCCATGTTCATCCTGGCAGAGCTGCTGTTCAAGAAACGGGATGTTAAGCATGCTTCCCGTTACGTGGAGTATGCCCTGGCCGATGCCACTTTTTACGGGGCCCGGCTCCGGAAAATGCAGTTGAGCACCATCATTCCCATTATCGAAGGCGAAAAGGTGAATACGGTGGAAGGTCAGAAAAAGCTGCTTTTCGTATATGCAGCCATCGTTACCCTGCTGCTGCTCACCCTGGTATGGCTGGCGGTGATCATCCTGCGGCAGTATAAGAAGCTGAAAACGGCTCAGCAGGCTATTACCGAGGCCCATGCCGTTCAGCAGGCGATCAATGAGCTGCTGATGGAGGCCAATAAGATCAAGGAGGAGTATATTGGCTACTGTTTCCAGTTAAATTCCTCCTATATCGATAAAATGACGAAATTTAAAAAATCGGTTGAACAGAAACTCATAGATAACAAATATGGGGAAGTGAAATTCCTGGTGAATAATATCGACCTTCGGGAGGAACGGGAAGAGCTGTTCCGGAACTTTGACCGGATCTTCCTGAAAATATTCCCTCAATTTGTACCGGTATTCAATTCTTTCTTCAGAGAAGAGGACCAGATCAAACTGAAAGATCATGAACTACTGAACACGGACCTCCGTATTTTTGCTTTAATTCGTATCGGTATCAACGATAACGTAAAAATTGCACAGATTTTGGGGTATTCTGTAAACACCATTTATACTTACAAAACCAAAATAAAGAACAAAGCGGTGATCCCGAAAGAGGAATTTGAGGAACGCCTGGGCAACATAAAAGCCCATTAACCGATAGATAATGCAGCTGAAAACCGAGGGAAACCATCTGTATATAAAAATAATTTAATGTAAACACTATAGATTGGAAACCAAACAATTACCGGTTACAACAAGGCCTGTTTGGCTAATATTTTCTATATATTGACCATATAAATTGTTAACATCTTTAAACCTCTTTTAATTTGAACCCTTGCAACATTTGATAACCAAGATCCGAATCTGAGCGAAAGGTATCCGTTATGAAAATTTAGTCTGTTATGAAAACACTTAATCCACGGTCCATAATCAATTATCCATAGATATAGATTATCAACTCTTTAATTCAGGCATCAATATTCCACAAACAAATAAAATTCCATCTTATGAACAGAGTTCTATTTCGCAGGGTGCGTATGTTATGCTCGTTATTGCTGCTGATAGCAGGCATAGCGACCGCACAGACGCAACCCGTTACCGGGAAGGTAACGGACGAAAAAGGCGACCCGATCCCCGGCGCTACTATCCAGGTTAAAGGCACCAGCACCGGTACGGCTACCAGTCCGGATGGCAGCTTCAAGCTGAATGCTCCCGCCAATGGCACGCTGGTGGTGTCTTACGTAGGTTATGCCAACCAGGAAGTAAGCATCGGCGGTAAATCAACCGTAAATATTACACTTCAAACCAGCAGCACCCAGCTAACAGATGTGGTAGTAGTAGGTTATGGAACAGTCCGTAAAAAGGACCTGACCGGCGCCGTTGCTTCCATCCAGGCGAAAGATTTCAATAAGGGTACTTTTACTGCGCCTGATCAATTGATCCAGGGTAAGGTAGCCGGTGTTCAGATCGTAGCCAACAGCGGACAACCCGGTGCAGCCACTACCGTGAGGATCAGGGGTAATGCCGCCCTGACAGGTACCGGACAGCCACTGTACGTGGTGGATGGGGTGCCCCTGGACGGCCGTTCTGCCAGACCGGGCCTGAATGTGCCCGAACTGGGCAATATACCCGGCGGCAATGCGCTGAACTTTATCAATCCCTTTGACATTGCTTCCGTGGATGTATTGAAAGATGCGTCTGCTACTGCCATTTACGGTTCAAGGGCCGCTTATGGCGTTGTGCTCATCACTACCAAAAAAGGCCAGACCGGCGAACCTAAGCTGGATATAGGCGCTTCCGTTGGTATCAGCAAGATCATGCGGAGGATCAATGTGCTGGACGGCGACCAGTACCGCCAGGCGCTCGAGAAATGGGATGCGCCGCGCACCAATGACAAAGGCAGTAATGTAAATGCATTGGACGAGATCCTGCGTACCGCCGTTACCCAGAACTATAATGCCGGGGTAAGCGGAGGCAGTGAAAATGCCAAGTACCGCTTTTCGGTAGGTATGCTGGACCAGCAGGGTATTGTCAAGAAGTCAGACTTTAAGAAATATACCGTAGGCCTGAACTCCAGCTTTAAATTCCTGCGCAGCAAAAGACTGGGCGTAGACTTCAACGTCATCGCCAACCAGTACCTGGAGAACATCCCTCCTATCACGAACGATGCGGGATTTGGCAACAGCCTGATCGGCCAGGCGCTGCAGTGGAACCCTACCGAGGCCTTATATAACCCTGATGGCACCCTGAATATCAAACAGGGCAGTAGCGCCGTGAACCCGGTAGCGATGCAGCAGGTGTACCACGACAAATCAAAAGTGACCACCATACTGGGTAGCGTATCTCCTTACTTCAAGATCACCGACGACCTGGAGTACCGTATGCAATACAGTATCAACTACAGCATGGGTAACCGGAGAACAGCGGTAGATGGTAATATCAACTTCAATACTTTCGGTATCAATGCCAATCCTCCTTCCGGTCTTGGCTGGGCTAATATTGGTCAAAGCGAGCTGACCACTCAGCAGATCACGCATACACTGACCTATAACAAGGAGATCAACCATGACCTGCACCTGAATGCCCTGGTAGGTTATGAGTACCTGAAGTTCAATAACAAGGGCGCCTATATGAACGGCCTCGGTCCTGCACAGCCGGGCGGCTTTGGTAACTACGGACTGGACCTTACCAACTACATCCAGTTCTCCAATGCAGCCGGCCGTAATATTACTTCCTTTGCAGATCCTATCTCTGAGCTGCAGTCTTATTTTGGCAGGGTAACGCTGAACTATAAGGACCGGTATATGATCACCGGTACGCTCAGGGTGGATGGTTCTACCAAATTCGGTAAGAACAACCGTTATGGTTCTTTCCCCTCCTTTGCAGCGGCCTGGAATATCAGCAATGAAGAGTTCTTCACAAAAGGTTTTGTCAACAACCTGAAACTGAGAGGCGGCTGGGGCCGTACCGGTAACCAGGAATTCCCTTCCGGAGCTTCCCAGTCAAGAAACTCCTTCCTGCCTAACGGTGAGCTGAGAAAGGTGAGCAATGACAATGACGACCTGAAATGGCAATCTGACGCACAGTATAACATCGGTCTGGACTTTAGCGTGCTGAATAACAGGATCTCCGGTTCAGTGGACTATTTCCATAAAACTACCTCCGATTTGCTGTATCCTACTGCGGCCATCCAGCCGGCTGCCGCGCAGGCAGTAGTGACCTGGAAGAACCTGGACGGTAAGATCGTGAACAAAGGCGTGGAAGCAGCCATCAATGCGACTGTTGTACAGCAAAAGAACTTCCAGTGGGATCTGGGCGCGAATGTTACTTTCCTGTCAAACAACGTAACAGGCATGACAGCGCCTATTTACACCGGTCAGCTGAACGGACAGGGCGTATCCGGTACGCTGGTAGAGATCATCTATAACGATATGCCTATTAACGGGTTTTACACCAGGACCTATGGCGGCATGGATAAGGATGGACAATCCATCTATCCTAACGGCGATAGCCTGAGCTACCAGGGTACACCTAATCCGAAGACCCTGCTGGGCATCACCACATCGGTAGCGTATAAGAAGTTTACGCTGACCGCCAACATGAACGGTGCATTTGGTCACAAGATCTATAACAACACCTTTAATAACGTAGTGAATGTAAGCAACCTGAGAGCAGCGCGGAATATCGCAGAAGAGTTCTATAATGCGCCGATCCAGGAATCATTATCCAACCGTGTTACTTCTTCCTCCCGTTTCCTGGAGAGCGGTAATTATGTGAAGCTGGCCAACGCTACACTGTCTTATGCCATCGGCGATATTGGCCAGGTGGTAAAAGGACTGAACGTGTACTTCACTGGTCAGAACCTGTTTGTGATCACCAAATTCAAAGGGTTTGATCCTGAGGTGAATGTGGATAAGAGCAGCGGCGCGCCCGGCGCGGATTCAAAGACCGGTATGTCTACCTCCGGCGGTGTTCCGTCTGCAGGTATCGAATACCAGCCTTATCCGTCTGCCCGTACGTTTACCCTGGGTCTTAACTTTTCTCTCTAATCAAAAAAATTGGCTTATATGAACTACTTAAAGATATTTTTTATCATCTCCGGTATCCTGGTGTGGACCAGCTGTACCAAACTGGATGAAGAACTCCAGGGTGAGCTGAGGGACGACCAGATAGGCAGCGGCGGCGGTTCTGCGGAAGCCTTGCTGAAAGGCGCCTATAACTCCATGCGCTCACCTTATCAAAGCAATGACCAGGTATTTGCGCTTTCTGAAATGAGCACGGACGAGCTGATCGCTCCAACCAGGGGCGGCGACTGGGACGATAACGGTGTATGGCGTGTGATCCACTCTCACCAGTGGGATGGAGATAACATCCATATCCGTGATGCGTTCAACAACCTCGGTGGTGTGATCTATACGGCTACCAATATGCTGCAGTTCAGCCCATCTGCACAGCAGGCTGCTGAAGCCCGTTTCCTGAGAGCCTTTGCCATGTTCAGCGTGCTGGATCTTTTTGACCAGGTGCCTTACCGCGACCCGGGAGAAAAAGTAACAGAACCTTCCAGGGTACGCTCTGGTATGGAAGCGCTGAATTACATCATTGCTGAAGTAAATGAGGTAATGCCTAGCCTGCCTGATGTAGCAGTCTCCCACAACAATATCACCAAAGCGAATAAAGATGCGGCAAGGGTGCTGCTGATGAAATGCTACCTGAACAAAGGCGTATTTGCCAACAGGGCTGCGCCTACGTTTGACAACGCCGATCTTGCCAAGGTGGTGACACTGGCTGATGAGATCATCACCAGCGGCAGGTATACTTTCAGCGACAATTACTTTGACAATTTCTCTCCCCGCAACGGATCCCTGTCTAAAGAAAACATCTTTACCGCAGAGAACCAGGGCGGTGTAGACGCCGGTGGTTTGAATGCCATCTGGCATACGGTGATGCATTACAACCAGAACCCTCCGGGCTGGAACGGATGGACCACTTTATCTGACTTCTTCAACAAGTTTGAAGCTGCTGACCTGAGAAGAGGCGCTGCTTATCCCACCGGTACCGGCGGACCTCCCAACCCCGGCAAGCGTATCAATGTAGGCTTCCTGATCGGTCAGCAGTATAATCTTACCAATGATGCACCGCTGCAAGACAGGACCGGCGCTCCGCTGGTATTCACCCCTGAGGTGAGCACCATTGAAACGGGCGCCAACCTGGAAGTAACGGGTATCCGCGTAGTGAAATACTGTCCTGATTACGTGAATGATGGTAATGGTAAAGTAGATAATGATTTTGTGTACTACCGTTATCCGGATGTATTGCTGATGAAAGCAGAAGCCCAGCTGCGTATGGGCAATGCCGGTGGCGCGCTGCTGCTGGTGAACCAGGTGCGTACAGCACGGGCCGCCACCCCGATGGCTGCTGTAAGCCTGGATCAATTGCTGGATGAGAGAGGACGTGAATTTTACTGGGAATCTTCCAGGAGGCTGGACCTGATCCGTTTCGGGAAGTTCCTGCAACCCTGGCAGGAAAAGCCTGCAGATGATCCGAAGAATTTGCTTTTCCCGATACCGAACCAACAGCTGGCGGTGAACCCGAATTTGAAAAAGAATCCGGGTTATTAGAAGTTTGAGGTTTGAGGTTCGTTGAAAGTTGGAGGTTCGGGATAAGTATGCTTTAAAAGCATAGATGCATTGAACTTCAAACATTCGATTGTTAATAATTCCACATTCGGTTTGCACGGGGGGTAATGTCCCGTATGCGGGATAATAAAGGAAGTGCGTATAGAACCGAAGTGGAATTTTGATGCGGCCGTCGCCCGGCCGGAGGCAGTGATGGACTGCCTCCACCGGGGGCGGCTTATTTATTTATGAATTTTCGGATCTGTTACTTCCCGGGTGTTGGACATGATGAAATGGTAAATCTCCTTTTTGTCTCTTTGCGTTAGCTCTCTGAATGCAGGCAGATGGATAGTATCATTCAGTATTTTCTCATAAACGGGCTTGAACCCCGCGCCCATTTCGTTCATGCCAAATAGGGAGGGAAGGAAATCTGAATGGGCTTCAGAATAATTATGACAGGGAGCGCAGCGTTCATTCACCAGCTCTTTACCTGTCTTACGTGGTTTTTCCGGTCCGCAGGAAAATATCATCGCTAACGTTACTAATGTGAAAAATAACCTCATGGAAAAGCTGGCATTTTTAAGATGGGATCCAGACGTCGGTCCTCCGCCTGTAAAATATAAAAAATGCAATCAATTATTATAAACAGGAGGCAGTGATGGACTGCCTCCACCGGGGACAGCTTATTTTTCTACTATTATCTTAGCGTTCCACTCAAAATAACCATACAGGATCTGCTTGTTCCCAGCATCATTCAGCGTATATACAGCGAAGCGTACAGACAGGATCTCTGTGCCCACCCGCTTTATAATTGCTTCCTGGGATGTAAAATCAAGTTCCCCATGCACTCCCTGCAAAGGTCCCTGGCCTTCACGGGTATCCGGATCCGGCACTGCTGCCTCTCCGATTTCTTCTATATCGGTGATAAAATTGCTAAATACCTTCGTACCCTCTTTGTGTTTAATTTTATAAAGAATGACAGCATCATCGGAATTACCGGAACAGGAAATGGCTCTGAAAGTAATGTGATCTTCTTTTTTTGCTCTAAGGCTAAGGTCTGCATCTTCATTTCCGCTTTTGGCACTACGGGCGCCGCTATAGATGACACGAAGGGATTTACCTCCTACCTGGTCTGGCGAATCGGGACCATCGTTATTAGCTTCATGATTTTCCATGATATAATCAGTATCAATCACTAACAGCACCTTTAAATTGGCTTTAATATTTGTTAACAGATCGTCCATAAAAGAATAGTTTTTAAGGGGCAATAGCGAGGAAAAGGCCGGCTAAAAAGAAATATTCTTTTCAGCCAGCCTGAAATTGTTATTGAGATTGTTATTGGAATTTTATTGCTGTGTATGAGACCGGGAACCTCAGCCTAATACAGTGAGCCTTGGATCCCATTCGAAGTAACCATACAGGTTCTGGGTTTGGCCCTTGTCATCCAACCTGTACAGACCAAACCTTACCTTGAACCACTCGTCTCCGGACTCGGACACGGTGGCAGAATAAGAGTTGAAGGTCATAGCCGTATGTAAGGGGGGAACACCGTTTGGCGTATTCGGGTCGGGCATTACAGCGCCATTCCTTTTCACCTTAGTCACATTAAATTTGTTGGGATAAAATACGTCGTCGCCCTTGAACTTTATGATTTCATAAAGAATAACGGCGTCATCAGAATTGGCGTAAATAGATGTGCCGCGGAAATGGATCACATCGCCGGGATTTGCTCTGAAATGCAGATCACCTGTACCCTGACCGCTGACAATCTCACGCGCACCGGTACAGATCATGAATTCATGACTGTGGTCGATCCCCGTGGGTTGGTCCATTTTGGTACTAGGGGTAATGTGATTCTTTTCGCAATATGCAATTACTCGGTCCGTGTCGATCACTGTAAGGATGTCAATGATGACTGCGCTGGCCTTCAGCTCTGTCCCTTGTGCGCCGGGACTGGTTTTTGTTGAGGACATAAAATAGAGTTTTTAGTTTACACCTACTCTCTTAATGGCTTTTCGGTAACCGCCATTTGATAACAGGAAATGGAAATAAAAAAGGATAGTCCTACACGGGGAGTATGGGGAATGCAGGCTCAATTGCAGATAGATAACTCTCCCGTATAAATAGTATGGATGACTATTGTTCACATGCAGCCCTGCTGATTGTTGTGATGATGGGGGCTGGAGAATGTCCGGTATTTATGGTTATTTGAGTTAATAAATTTAATTACAGCATATTTATAACAGTGGGGATTATGATATTGTTTTAGGGAAAGGAAAAATATTTTTTAAGAACCCGCTCTATGGTTTTCCCAAACCAGGGAAAAGCAATCTTAGCCCGTAAAAGGCAAATAAAATTCCAACAATCAGTAAGATCAACTGACTTGTTCTCTTTGTTCTTAACTGAAAGGCGACAAGAAATGAGAACACGGCTGCAAAAATGGTCAAGCCCAAGACGCCATAGAAAAAATAGTAAAGCCGTTCGCTTATTGAATCCGCAGTCAAAGTAGGCATTCTTATAGACTGGAAAATTATCTCTGCTAAAAAATACATAAAGGCACCCAGGCACGTTAAACTGAATATTCCCTTGTCAGGGTATGTTTTTAGCAGGCCTTTGTGAAAGAAGATCAATGTCACTACCATATAGAACACGAGCACCAGGCCATCTATTCTCAGAGGCGTTGCCGGAATATATTCAGGAATAGAAAAGGGAGCAAAAAGGAATAAGTACCATTGAATAAGGAGACCAGCCAGTACGATGGCGCTATACTTTAAGATATAAGGTTTCATTTCGTATCTGCATCGTTAAACCATTCTTTACCATTATCCAACCTGACTAAAAAATCGGTAAATGAACTTCCAATCTCAATATGGCATTGTTTATCAAGACCAATAAGCGGAGAAAGTACAACCCGGTACGAGCCCTCGTCTGTGAATTCGATCGCAATAAATTCGTTGCTTCCATTCCCACCTATTCCAATCGTCTTTGACAGGTTGGCCGGGATGCCACAATTGTTATTCATTTCAATTATCTCCTCTGCATCTAATAAATACAGGTACTCCGGGCCTATATCTCCTTCAAAACCTGAAAACTTGTGAAGATATTCTTTATAATCCTCCGGAAGCAGAAAGCCCGCCAATTCTTCAATGCCGGCTATTAAAAGTCCGGGATCGCCATCCCTAAGGGAGCAGTCGTATTTTAAAAGGATCTGTTCGTATTGTTCCATTTGCTATCTCAGCACTTATATGGAAATATACATATAACAGATCAGATAAAAAAAAAACCGCCTCAGCAAATTGCTGAGGCGGCCCGTTCATCATCCTTATCTGATCTTTATTCAACCACTACTTTCTTCCGGGCGTCACCTACGGAAATGATGTACATTCCCTTAGGCCAGCTGGAAACATCGATCTGCGACTGGTTAGCATTCCTGCTTACCCTGGTCTGGTATACTTCCTGACCGGAGATATTGAACACCCTTAACACAGCGGGAGCTGCCAGGCCTTTGAACTGCACGTTCAGGACATTGCTGGCCGGGTTGGGAGCAACACCGATGCTGAATTGGGTTTCGTGCGTTGCAGGCGTTGTAAGACCAGCGATGCTTTGTCTTGCAGCAGCAGCGCCTGAAGTATACACTTCAAATTCCCATATGGAATAACCGTACTCCGTAGCTCTTGTTACACCCTGCATTCTTACGTAGCGGGCGCTAACGGCCGGGAAGCTCAGGTCGTCCGTACCGCCGTCTCCGGCTGTAACGGTTTGTGCAAGGCTCCAGTTCTGGTTGTCCAGTGAGGTTTCGATGCGGTAAGCAGTACCGTAGGCTGTTTCCCATTTCAGTACTACCCTGGATACGCTTTCTGTGGAACCAAGATCTACAGCGATCCACTCATTATTGGTATAAGCAGATGACCAGCGGGTGGTAGTGCTGTTACCGTCAAAGGCCTTGGCAGCTTCAAAACCAGCTTCTTCTACGGAAGAAGCGCTGGCGATACCGCCGATGGCTTTATTGCCGGTAGATTGTCCGAAGCTGAGCCAGTTCAGGTTGAACTCAGCAGCGTCTATTACAATGCGCAGTATTTTGTTCCCGGTAGTAAGCGCAGGTGTAGTTACGCTAACGTTCGTCCAGGTTTGCCAGCCGCCGGTGTTAGGCACAGCGATCGGACCAGAAATATTCTGACCATCCAGCTCTACGTGGAAGGAACCAGTGCCAGTAGTAGCAACACGGGCCTGCAGGGTATAGCTGCCAGCCTGGGCTACGTTTACGCTGTATTCTACCCACTCTCCTGCCTGTACATAACCCAGGTCGTAACCGCCTTCGGTGCAGGTTTCCAGATCAACCGCTTCGGTGGTGCGGAACTGGCCGCCCATGTTGGTAGCAGTCAGATCGTGGAAGGCAACGCCTTCGCCGCCGTTGTCATAATTCTCTGCTTCGATCTTGCCGGGAATAATCCATCTTGTGCCGCCATAAGGTGTTTGTGCAACAGGAGCATTGCCGTATACTTCTACTTCGAAGATAGAGTAGCCGTACTGGGTAGCCCTTGCGGTAGCATAGATCCTTACGTAACGGCCGTTGGCAGTAAGACCAGTATGATCGTTCACGGTAGTAGCATTACCGGATACTATTTTCACGGTATCCCAGTTAGTACCATCTTTAGATACCTGTACCTGGTAAGCGGTAGCATAAGCAGCTTCCCAGGTGATCTTTACGCGGTTGATATCATAGTTAGCGCCCAGGTCAACAGATACCCATTGAGGATCGGCAAAAGCAGAAGACCAGCGGGTGCTGTAGTTACCATCTGTGATATTGGAGGCTACTACGCTAACAGGCGCGTTAGGCTCAACAGAAGAAGCGGTAACGGTTTTGCCGGAAGCCAGGTTCTGCGGAACCGGTGTACCACCTTTACAAACAGATCCGAGGGTGTTGTAGATAGCGTTGATATCGCCGTATTCAGATGCAATGTCCCATATCATGATACCACCACCGGTGGTTTTAGCCATGTTGGCTTTGCGGATATGCTCAGCGGTATTGTTATCGCCGCTGTAGAAGGGAACACCCAGCATTCTTTTTTCCTGCGGAACACCGCGGGAGGTCCAGTATGCCATTGCGCTGCTGGCCAGGGCATCGCCGCCATAGCACATGATGTTCACCAGGTCTAACATGGTAACATTGTCATAGTTATTACCATTGTTATTGGCGCTTTCAGATACGGCAGCAGTGAACAATTTACCCATGCTGTGCAAACGATTGCCTAAAGGGACAGCAATAGCGTTCCACCTGCTTTTCTGCGTAGGATATTCCCAGTCCAGGTCTATACCATCCAGGTTATACTGTGTAACGAAGCTGGCACAGGCATTTACAAAATTGTTAATGGCTGTGGGATTGGTGGAAATAGCCTCGAAAGGTGTACCGGAGGGAGAAGAGTCTAACCAGCCTCCTATCGACAGCAATATTTTAACATTGGCGGCATGGCCCCTGTTCACGAGATCTGTGAGCGCGGAACCGTTGGGAACACCGCCCATGTTACCATCGTTACCGGGAATGTTAAATGCATAGCAAATATGGGTATACTTGCTGTAGTCGATCTTTGAAGGACTATTGATATAATAGCTGCTGTTACCTGCTACCCAGGACGGATAATAGCCCACGATATTGTAACAAGGTAATTGAGCGAAGGTATTGCTGCCCCATAGCACGACAAGGGCCAATACCAGTAAAAGTTTAATTTTCTGCATGAGATGACGTGATTTAGCGTTTTTCGAATGATTATTGTTGAGGATGATGAACGTACTGCGTAGGCGGATATGGTTTTAATAATGGTTAATGTGACAATTAGGTAAAGGTTCGTTCTGCCCGGATGTAAAATTATATTTAATTCACATATATCACAATACGATATGTATCCTACCCATGTCGTTATTGCCCAAACACCCCTTACAAAGTCACATTCAGCCAGCATGCGGTGAATAACATACCGGTATCTTTGTATCACACAAAACGAAAAACATCATGAGAAAGATCATCATCACCACTTTTGTTACACTGGATGGAGTATTACAAGCGCCGGGAGGACCAACAGAAGATCCTACGCAAGGTTTTCAATGGGGAGGCTGGAGCGCCAATTACGGAGACGACTCAACGTATGAAGTCATAGGCGGGATCATGTCAGGGTCCTTTGACCTGCTGCTGGGACGGCGGACCTATGAGATCTTCTCCGCTTACTGGCCTTACCAGGAGGGTCATCCCATTGCAGAGAAATTCAACGATGTACAGAAATTTGTTGTTTCCGGTAAGCAACCGCAGCTGGACTGGGTAAACTCTACACTGCTCAGCGGTGATGTGGTGGCTAATATCCGCGCGCTTAAACAACAGGATGGGCCGGACCTTCACGTCTGGGGCAGCAGCAAGCTGATACAAACACTGCTGGCCAATGACCTGGTAGACAAGATGTACATATTGACCTACCCGGTAACCGTAGGAAAAGGTAAACGCTTGTTTGATGGCGGTTCTCATGCTGGCAACTGGAAATTACTGAGCTCAAAGGTTTCCGGTACAGGGGTGATCATAGCAGAATATGAGCCTGCAGGTGAGCTGGTAACGGGAACAGTGGGCGGTGAAAGTATACCTTCGGAAGCGGAGCTGGCCAGAAGGAAGAAATGGGCAGAAGAAAATTAAGACCGGTAACCCAAAGGCGTAAACGAAGTATGTTTCTTAAAGAAATTCGAGAAATGCGCCAGATCATCGTATCCTAATGCCCAGGATATTTCTGATACATTCCAGTCTGTTTGCTTCAGCAGGATCTTGGCTTCCTGTATAATACGTTTGCTGATGATCTCTGTAGTGGTTTGGCCGGTGCCTTCTTTCAGCACTTTATTGAGGTGGTTCACGTGCACGGCTAGCCTGTCTGCATAATCCTTCGCGGTACGAAGCGACAGCCTTTGCTGAGTTGACTCTATGGGGAACTGCCGTTCCAGGAGCTCAATGAAGAGAGAGGAGATCCTGTCTGCAGCGTTCTGAGTGGTGCGGAGTGCAGACATGGGCTGCAGCTTTTGCCCGTAGTGGATCAGTTCCATCACCAGGTTCCGGAGCAGGTCATATTTGTAAATATAATCGGTGGCCAGCTCTTTGAACATTTTCCGGAAGATATATTCCAGCTCGGCCAACTGTTCGGCGGAGAGCTCAAATATGGGAAACTCCCCGGGCCGGAAGATGGGTAATTCGTCCAGAGAGATCCCGGATTTGTTGCTGGAAAGGAAATCGGCTGTGAAGATACAGAACATGCCTTTCTGGTTACCATCCTGCGGTACGTAGTGATAAGGTATTCTCGGTGTGGCAAAAAGCAGTGCGTTCTCCTGTATCTCGATCACTTTATCTGCATATTCAGCCCTGTTCTTTCCTTTGATGAGGCTTACCTTGTAAAAAGCTCTCCGGTTGTAAGGCATGATCCGGTTGCCGGTGACATTATCGAACAGTTTCTCCGTTTCGAACACGTTGAAGTGGCCGATCTCACGGCTCATGCCTTCCGGCATTTTGTCCGAGAGCTTTTTATAGAAGTCGTTTATGGAGGTGGGCTTCATCATTTGCGATATTCAAATGTAAGTAAAAAAGCAGGCATTGACTATGCCTGCTTTTTTCATCGTCTTACAGCCTCATACCACCGGATACTTCTATACGCTGTGCATTGATCCAGCGGGCATCCTCGGTACAGAGAAAGGCCACTACCCCACCGATATCTTCGGACACGCCTACGCGGCCCAGTGCAGTGAAGGCGGCCACCTGTTTATTCAATTCCTCATTGTCTCTTACACGGCCTCCGTTAAAATCTGTTGCAATGGCGCCGGGGGCTACCACATTGGCTTTTATTTTTCTTGCACCCAATTCTGCCGCCAGGTAGCGGGTAAATACTTCTACTGCACCTTTGAGAGAGCCATAGGCGGCAGCTCCGGGGAAGGATACGCGCGCCAGTCCGGAGGAGATATTGATAATGCCACCTCCATCATTCAGGAGCGGCAGTGATTTCTGGGTGAGGAAATAAACCCCTTTGAAATGCACGTTCATCAGTTCGTCGAACAAGGCTTCGCTGGTTTCGGAGATCAGTGCGTGACCGCCCATACCAGCGTTGTTGATGAGGAAATCAAAACGGTCTGCCTGGAATGTTTGCTGCAGTACCTGTTTAAGCTGTTCCAGGAAGGCGTCGAAGCTTTTAATATCGCCTACGCTGAGCTGCAGGGCGGCTGCTTTTTGTCCGGCTTGTTGGATCTTAGCTACTACTTCTGCTGCGTCTTCTTTGCGGGATTGGTAGGTAAGGATCACGTTGATGCCTTTTTCTGCCAGGCGGAGGGCCATATCCCGGCCTAATCCGCGGCTGCCCCCGGTTACTAATGCTATCTTATTGGTGTTTTCCATTTGCTGATGTTTTTGATAAGGCAAAGTTCGGGCGGGATGGGGTTTCGTTGTTTGAAGATATCAATCTGTTATTTGCGAAATTCAAATAAGGTGGGGATGGGTTGGGTGAAAGGGGGACAGGGAGCTGACTAAGTACTGACTAAGCACTGTCAGGGCAAGGACTCAGCTAAGACGAGAAGGGAACTAAGCCAGCCCCTTAGGTAAGCGTATAGTAAGGGCCTAGTAGAAAGCAAGTGAAACTCAATGCTTTGTGGAGCTGAGGTGGACTTGATCGGGAGTTCAGGGGGAAGTGAGTTGGAGGGATGGAAAAGGGAGGTAAGGGAGGGTGTTTTAGAGCTGGAGGGTTTGAGAAGGGTGTGAAGGTGGGAGTGTTTGAAGGGAGGTTGTGGGGGGAGAGGGCTTTTTAAGGGTGAAATTGGGCGGTTTTGGGAGTGTGGGGTATAGGTTTCCCGGAGCGGAAGGCTCGGGGCAGGGAAAGGGGTTTAAAAGGCTTTTAAGGGTATGTTCATTCACGTTGACTGGAGGCCCTGGGGAGATTGCTTCGTCGCCCCACGCGCTGGGCGCTACTGCTTCTCGCAATGACGAGGAGGGAGACCCTGATTTTCTTTGCCGGTGCTTTCTCTGCGGGAATATTCATATAAATAATATCCGCGGCCATGTAGCGACGGTCACAGGAGAAAGACAGGTTACCGTTGCAGATGGTGTAGCTGCGGTATTGCAGGGCTACAATGAGTGTGCCTTCGCCATCAGCGGGGACGTTCAGTGCCATGCCATTAAAAAGTTCATCGGGATCGAGTTGGATGATGGCGGTAGAGACATCGGTGCTGAGCACACGATGTGCTGCGAAGTCTATACGGGTGGCGATGAGGCGCAGCTCTATATGGGTAGCCTTTCCCTGCGGCAGCAGTTCCTGTGCGGGGATATGCAAGGTACCGTTCGTAGTAAATACCGGCGGTAGCGTGAAAAGCTTTTCCAGGCCCGTATACTTATTAAAGTGGAAGCCCTGCAGGTTCGGGAAAGTTGTCCTTTCGGCCTGGATGAACAGCTTATTCAGGCGGTTGATAAGGGTACCGTCAGGACGCATATTGAGATAAGGGCGCAAGGCACGGCGCAACAGCTTCCCTTTAGCGCTGGCAATGCCAAAGCTGCGGGCAGCGCGTTTAGTGGCGGCTGTCTGTCTTACTTTGTCCGGCGCGCTACGCAGGAAATATTTGCCATTCCTGCGGTAGCCGATGACGTTATCCAGTTGGCCGGTGAACTTGAATAACCCGGTTTGTAAGGCCATGATCTTTGCTTTTTTATTGAAAATACGGGAAAGATTTCAATGAACAATCAGGGTGGCCAATTTGATGATTTAGATCAATTTTCAGGGGGCATTTGCCTATGTACATAGGCGTTAACAATAAATAACAGTTACAACATGAGTCTGGCATAGTTTTATCATTTAGTATACCAGAACCAGAAGCTAAACAACCTGCAGGCGCTTAACTTCCGATATTTCATCACGTAATTTAAAAACCTAGCGAGCATGAAAAATTTCAAGTATCTGGTAGTCGTAGCCGTATTGTTATCGATGTTAGCGAGCTGCATGGTAGAACGCGGCGGGCCGGGGTATTACAGGGGAGGATATCATCACCATCATCACCACGGAGGATATAGGTATCATAGATAGGACCGGTTTAATGACAAATCAACGCGCCCCCGGATGGAAGTATCCGGGGGCTTTTTTGTATTTTTATGTAATATTTCGAATATCCCTATGACGCTTAGAGACTTTCTCAACAGTGAAGAGCTCAAAATGAATTGGCTGGACAAATTGAACAGGAGCTATCCGGTTGTTTATTCAACTGAGTCCATTTCCAGGAATCTGAAAAACATGCGATTGGGTAAAGAAAAGATCATCAGGCCTTCCCGTTTTCGTCGGGCTTCCATCATCGTTGTTTTACTCCCGGCAATTTTCACGTGGATATGGCTGTTAAAAATGGTGCTGGAATACAACGATTTGTTTCCGATCTTCCTTGGCGGCTTTTTGTTTATAACGTTGATGATCTGGTTCGTGAGCCGGCATTCCTTTCTCAATAAAAAATATATCTATAAGATCAGCATTAACGGTGACGCTATCAGTATTCGCAACCATACATTTTACTGGACAGACATCACTGACACCTATATTATGAATAAATACGAAGGGCGTGCCAAGGGCGACAATAGTTATTTGGTCATTTTCAAAAAAGATGGAACAGCGGAAAAATTTGACCTGCATATGTTTAGCTTTTCAGACATCAAGCTGGCACGAGTGATTGAGCATTATAAGGCGTTGAAGGGAATCAGATAATTCCGCCATTACTGCACAAATCCCAATTGCTTCATCATCGTCAGCTCATCTGTTACCCGCCAGTGCTCTACCACTTTGCCATTGCGGATCTTCTCGATGTTGATCTGGTTCACGGTTATCGCTTTCCCGGTAGGTGGCAGATCAAATAAACTATCTTTTTGTGTACCGGTCATGATCACTCTTGCGACGACCATACTGTCGTTTGCAACGATGTCTTTTATTTCATAATGCAGATCGGGAAAAGCTTTCCGGATGGCAGCTACAATTGGTTTTAATCCGCCCGGACCGGGAGGAGGATTGGGCACACTGGGCGTGTGATTGATGTATGCCGGATCCAGCAACTCATCCAGTACATCAAGCCTGCCCCGGTTCCAGACCTCGTCGTAGTAGCGTTGGATGATGTGCTGGTGTTGTTCGAGGGAAGATGCGGAGTGGGCGCCGGAGCAGGCGATGAATAATATGAATGGCGAAAGGAGCAACAGATATCGCATAGGTGAATGTTTGAAAGGGCAAAGTTCCCGGATGGACATGGATCTTCCTTTGATGTAGATCACCAGTTTTTTGTGATGCAGATCACAGGAAATTTCCCTATCTTTGCGCCATCATGAAATTATAACCCACATACACAACAGCATCCGCTGACCAGGTCATCCGCCAGTACCGGCGATGATCCTATACATCAATTTCATCACTCATTTTACTGATCGCAGCCGTCTGCATATTTATTCACTTAAAATTACTGACATGAAACTTACATTCTGCCAAAGGACCATTGCATGCATCCCTTCCGGCCACAGGAAGGCTATTCTTCACTATTGTCAGACATCATTATATGCTTATCAACGCAGATCAGATCAAATACCAGATACCCAACCGGGAACCGCTTTTCAGTAATATTAATTTCACCTTACAGCGGGGTGAGAAGGCCGCTATTGTCGGCAACAATGGCGCAGGGAAGACCACGCTGCTGAAGATCATCGCCGGACAGGAACAAGCCAGCGGCGGCCATTTAACGGTAAGTGGCAGCCTCTATTATATTCCCCAGCATTATGGCCACTTTAATCATCTCAGCGTAGCGGAAGCCCTGGGCGTGGCGCCGCTGATAAAAGCCCTGGCAGCTATTGAGCAGGGCGATCTCAGCCAGCATAACTACGACCTGCTGGAACACAACTGGGATATCAAGGCCCGTTGCGAGGAAGCTTTCGCGAAATGGGGCTTATCAGGCATTACCCTGCAACAGCCACTGCAAGCTTTAAGCGGCGGCATGAAAACACGGCTGTTCCTTTGCGGTATCGACATCTTCCAGCCGGATATTGTTTTGCTGGACGAGCCTACCAATCACCTGGATGCAGCCGCGAGAGCGCAGATCTATAGCTGGATGGAAAACAGCAGCAGTACGGTGCTGCTTATTAGTCACGACCGTCAGCTGCTGCGCTTATGCGATCCTATCTGGGAGCTGACGGCGGAGGGGATCAAAGCCTACGGCGGCAATTATGATCTCTACGCCGAACAAAAGGCTACTGCAAACGCCGCTGCCGAACACAAACTGGCGCATCATGAAAAAGAGCTTAAAGAAGCAAGGCAAAAACAACAGCAGGCGCTTGAGCGTAAGCAGCACGCCGATGCACAGGCACGCAGGAATGCCCGTACTTCCGGCGCACCAAAAGGCTGGCTGAACGAACGAAGAAAGAACGCAGAGTACAGCACTGCTAAACTTAAACACGTACATAACGATAAGGTGAGCGAGCTACGCGCTAACCTGCAGGAGTCCGCCGCCATGGTACAGATGCAGCGCATTATGAAGGGGTATTTCGGCTTGCCGGAACTGCCCGCAGGTAAAGTACTGATACAGGCCACGGAGCTCAATTACAGGTACGGGAACGACGATAACTGGCTATGGCCTCAGCCGCTAACATTCACCATCCGTAGTGGTCAGCGGCTGTCGATTGCAGGTGGTAACGGCAGCGGTAAAACCACCCTGTTAAAACTGCTCAGACAGGAACTGGAAGCGGTTGCGGGTAGTATACAATCCGCCCGCAGCACCTCCCTCCTGCTTGACCAGGACTATACACTGATAGACCGCAACAAGACCGTACTGGAACAGGCGCTATCGTTTAATGAAACTAAGCTGGAACCTGCTGCAGTACATACTTTACTGGCCAATTTCCTGTTTGGTCCTGACAGCTGGGACAAGCCTTGTGCAGTGCTCAGCGGCGGGGAAACCTTAAGGCTGACGCTTTGCTGCATGGTGCTGCAGCATAAAGCGCCGGATATCATCTACCTGGATGAGCCTACGAATAATCTTGACCTGGCTAATATTCAGATGCTGGGGAAGATCTTTGCAGCATACAGGGGCACACTGGTGGTTATCTCGCATGATGCCGGTTTCCTGGAGGATGCGGGGCTTACAGCCGAATTAAAATTAGGTGTATAAAAAAGAACAGGGCGATG